>FLNV01000970.1_pt1 | contig 291348 bp, 285 predicted proteins | sample 1140351 | NCBI WGS metagenome assembly FLNV01 (sample SAMEA3878207, study PRJEB12797) | bioreactor metagenome | biome: Moose rumen | place: Sweden | collected 2011-10 | reverse complement strand
AATTCTTTTTGTTTAATTTTGGCTACAAAATTACAATAAATATTTCACATACGCAATAACTTACACATTTTGCGTCAATTATTCATCATTCGAGATATCTCTTTCGCAGGATTTGCATATCCTCCCGAGAGAGACATAAGATCTCATGCAGGTAGTTTGTCATTCCTCCGAATTCACGGTCTATGAGATCCAATGTAGAGATAAAATTCGCCGTTGAGACCCCCATAAACGCCTGGATGACAGCCATTTCATCTTGTCCTCCTCCTCTTTCAATAACATCTTTATTCAGCCGTTCTACAAGAGGTCTGTAAGCCTTATTGCTTTCATCAAAATCGGCAATAACGGTTTCTCTCTCCACGCCGAGGGCAAACATCAGGAAGGCAGCGCCCCATCCGGTCCTGTCCTTTCCCTGCGCGCAATGCCACAGAATACCTCCGTCTGCGGGTGCCTCCACGATCAGACGCAGAAACGCTGCATATTGCAACTGCGAGAACTCGCTCCTGATAAGAGACGGATACATATTGGCTGCCATCTTCTGTACCTCGGGATAAAACGAGTAATTGACAATATGCCGGTCCAGTTCAAAAAACGCCTCATCAGGTATAGGTTTACCTGTCTGTTGCTCTGCACGCATATCAATCGTCGGCAACAGGTGGTGCTGCACACCCTCTATCTCCCTGTCCGGCACCACCTGAAACTCGCCCATCGAACGGAAATCAAATATCCGGCAGAGGTTATATTCCTGCTTCAGCCGTGCTATATCTTCGTCCGATGCGTCATGCAGGTGCGCGGTACGCAACAGGCGGTGAGGACAGACGGATTTTCCTCCGGCTCCGAGAATACCGCCCAGGTCACGGGCATTGTCAATATGATCAAAAACGATGGTCATTACGCAAACACCTCATCTATCAGTCGTACAAATTCGCGGTAGGCGAAGGTGTCGCTCAGTTCACTCAATGCTTTAGCCAACCCGCGGTAATGCCATTCATGCGACGCCTTGTCCGTCACATGGAAGATCTGCCATAACTCATCCCCTTTGATCTGATAATCCCGCCATATGGCGCGCATGTTGCTCAATTTATCCCCCATCGCTACCATTTTCGCATCGCGGGAAGCGGCAGCCAGACGGTCTATCGCCGCTTGTTTACGGGCATGCCATGTTGCCGACTCGTCATTCGTTTCACCGGCGTTGAACAGTGCGCCATTCAGTTGGTCACTCTCGTCATGCACGATAGCGGCTACTCTCTCTCCGAACAACTCGCGCAACTGCTCTACGGTCACATCGGTATCTTCCACCGTATCATGCAATGCCGCAGCCGCCAGCAGTTCCTGATCGGTAGTCATGGTAGCTACAATCTCCACCGCCTCCATAGGATGAACAATATAAGGAAAGCCCTTTCCTCTCCGCTCGGTGTTGTGATGCGCCTGTACGGCGAACACGATCGCTTTGTCCAGCAAACCGGTATCTATATATTTATTAGCCATTCTGTTATCAATAAACGGTTCCTTCCAGCATAGCACGGAACTGCGGCATAGGGCAATGCGTGTCCCTCTCTACCATCAGTGTTTTAATTCCGGCATAAATCTTCACTTCTTTTTCCACCTGCTCCAGATCCGCCTCCGGACCGAAGTACTCTCTTGCAAAAGCATCCCAGAAACGCCGGGCTGTTGCATTGGACATATGGTTTACCTCCTGTGTCCATTCCTCGTTATTGAGGCAGCAGCACAGATAAACCATACCGAGATCGAACATATAGTAGCCATATGAAAAATCTCCCAAGTCGATGAAATACTGCTTGCGGACTCCGTCTTTCTCCACGAAGATACCATTACCGAACTGCAGGTCTCCGTGCAAAGCCGTATCGGTATCCGGAGCCGCCTCTATAAACCGGCGGATTTTCTCTTTCTGCTCTGCCGTAAAATCGGGATTGTCCGCCAGCATCTTGTAGAACCGGTCCTTCACATTCTCAAACTGCGTGGTATCCACGTGCGTTGCATGCAGTTTCTTACACATCCGGGCGAACTCTCGTGCATATTCTTCCGTATGTTCGGGGTCGTCCCCGCATGCCCGTGAATAGGATTTCTTCCCTTCGATGCGTTTGAAACGTATTCCCATCTGTTTGCCATCCGTAACCAGATCTCCCGGTTCGGGCGTAGGAATGCCCATTGCATATACTTTCTTAGCCAGCTCCAGCTCCAAAGCCGCAGCATCGAAATTACGGAAATACATCTTCATCATGATGCTTTTGTCCGTCTTGTGGTTGTAACTGGCGCCATTAGCACCTTCCCCAACGCGCTCGTACTCATCGAGCGAAATAAGAAGTGGTTTCATGTTATCTTTATTCTATTTGCATTTTAGAGGCCTGCTGATAAGTCAGTTCGGCCAGCGCTTCATTTTGAGAATTATGTCCGTTCAACGTATCGAAGAGTCGTATCAGTCCTATTTTTCCTCCACCTGTAGAGAGGATACAAACGATACAGATGTTTTGCAATCCGACCGCCGAAGATATAATATCCAGATCTGTGTTACCGAGCTGGTGTCGGGCGAGGCGGTATGCATCCTCTTCATACTTGCGTATCAAACGGCTTACGTCTCCAAGCGTCTTGCATCCGAGCGCTTTGAGCACACGCAGATAGCGGATAAGCGGTGCTTCCTGGATCTCCGCCTGATTGATAGCGGCGATCCGCTTGTTCAGGGCATCCAAGGGACGAGCCTGCAAATAGGAGCGGAAGGTATCGCCGTCCAGCAGCACGTCGTCCAACTTGCCGTTCTGCACCAGTTGCGTCACGCGTCGGCGGTAGTCGTTGATCTCTATCCTGATCCGGCTGAACTCATCATCCGCCATCTCGAGCAATCCCGCCAAACGGTTGATACGGCGGATATATTCACGCGGTATTTCTACGCCGGACTTATATCCCGTATCATGATTGATCGACGCCCAAGCATGCTGCAGCGTAGTACGCAACTGCAATTCGAACCGATAGTCATATCCCGGCAGACGGCATATATAATGCAACGAATTGTAGCCGAAACTGTCAATCTGATGCAGTTTGCGTTTGTCCACCGAGTTGTCCCAGTCAATATCAAACAGCTGTTCGGCGATAGCTGCAATACGGTCCACATCATCCGTATAGAATGTCACTATACGCCCGCCTAAAATGTCGGTAATATCGCTGAGCGACGTGTATTTAGCCCCTTTGAGCGCCAACTTTCCAGCCAGACTTTCCTCCGTTTTGATACGCGTCTCTATCGTCGTAACGATAATCCCGTTACGGTCCAACGCATCGCGCAGTTTAGCTTGCACTTCTGTCTGCATGTGTTCAAAAACAGGCAGTGCCTCGCGGTACTCGTCGAGGATGATTTGGGAATGCAGGTCCATCTTACTGAATCTCAAACAAACTGATAAATCCGGTCATCATGAATACCTGACGGATATCCGCATTAATATTACGTACGATGACCTTGCTTCCGTGGGCGGCAGCCTCTTTTCGGATACCAAGGAAGATACGCAGACCGGACGAGGAGATATACTCCAGAGCTGTGCAATCGAGAATAATCTCTTTGCCTTCCGCCTCCATCAGCGGTTTCACGTCTTCTGCTGTTTGTACTGCTGCTGCGGTATCCAAACGCCCCGCAAAAGAAGCAATGAGTTGATTGCCGTTAGTCGTAATTTCAATTTTCATATTAATTATATGTTTTTTATAAGTGTCAGTATATTCTTGTTTTCTTCGCGTGCGTAACGCACTTCGTCCATAATCTGACGTACCAGATGAATTCCCAATCCGCCTATCTCGCGCTCTTCAGCCGAGAGAGATATATCCGCCTCGGCATGCTGCGTGGGATCAAAGGGAATACCGCTATCCGAGATGGTAAAGACAATCTGCTCTGTCTGCTCCCGATAGCGGCGCGTACATTCGACGAGGACCTGTCCGCTCTGCTCCGGATAGGCATACAGCATCACATTGCTTACCGCTTCTTCCAATGCCAGATTAAGCGGCATGTTCAGTTCAGCAGGGATATCCAACCCTTCCATCCACTCGGCAAGAGTAGGTATCTGCTGTATATCGTTACGCATCACAAGGGCTTCCGACTGGTAACGGATAGCCAGCATCGTCAGGTCATCGCTCTGCGGCGCACCGTTTACGAACTGCTTCACATCCGATTGCAGATGCGCGACAATCTCCTGGGGACGGTTAGTAGCCATAGCTGACAGGGTCTGCATCATCCGCTGCTCGCCGTACTGCTCATGCTTGCTGTTCTCCGCCTCCGTCAGTCCGTCGGTGTACAGGAAGAGGATGTCGTCGCGTTGTATCTGTACTGTTTGTGCCGTAAATTCGAAGGACGGCTCAATCCCCAATGGCAGGTTCGGTTTCACTTCCAGCAACTGCCATCCGGCTTTGTTTTTTAACACGGGAGCATTGTGGCCGGCGTTGCAGTAATCCAGTTCGCCCGTCCGACAATCCATCACTCCCAGGAAAAGGGTGAGGAACATGTTCTGCGAGTTCTGGTCAGCCAGCGCGCGGTTCATCTTCCGCACGATAGAAGCCGAGTGTTCGTCATGCGCCGTAATACTACGGAAAAGAGACCGCGTCATAGCCATCACCAAGGCAGCCGGAACGCCCTTTCCGCTCACGTCGCCAATGCAGAAAAACAAATGATCCTGGCGCACATAGAAATCATAGAGATCGCCGCCTACCTCTTTCGCCGGTTCCACCATTCCGTATATATTCAGATCCAGCCGGTCCATGAACGGAGGGAACACTTTGGGTAACATCGCCATCTGGATAGTGCCAGCGATATTCAACTCGTCCTCTATACGGCGGTTTTTCTCGTTGGATGCTATCAGTTTGCGCGCTGTACGGGCAGAATAAGTCAATATGAGCGCAAGCACCACCAGACCTGCCAACATCAGGAAGAAGACAATCAATCCTATGCGGTTAATATCCGCAAACAGTTCTTCCTCCGGAATAATGATCTCGATATGCCATCCTGTGGCGTCTATCTCTTCGTGGAAGATGTTATACTTGCGACCAGAGATAGTGTCCGGAGCGGGTACTATATCTTGTCCTGTGCCAGAACGGATAGAGTAATAACTATTCGGATAGACCTGCAGATATTCGGATACCGTCTGCAGATAAGCGAGAGACAGATCCACACATACAACCGCCACCACTCTGCCTTGCGGGTCATGCACCGGATAGGAACAGCTCACCACCATCGTCTGCGATCCTGAATCGTCCAAATAAGGCTCGCACCACCAGCAACTATCGTGTATGAATCCGTTTTGGTACCACTCCATCAGCGTATAGTCGTGCTCGGCACTGCCTATCTGACGGGTAAAGATACTATCCTCCGATATACGGCTGCTGCATGCCTCGAAGTAACGTTTTCCCGGGAAATAATCAGGGATATAGGCAACAGCCATACTGGTGTTCTCCCGCAATGTGCTTACGGTCAGACGTGTTGCAGCATAGATGGAATCGGGCGTGTCAATATGCCGTTCCGCCAGAAAAGCCAACGTCTTGGCAGCGGTCTCCATCTCAACGGTATGTTTCTCTATCTCCAGTTCCGCCTTACGCAGTTCCGTCCGCGCACGCAGTTCCGCCTCATGGCGTATTGCCACACGGCTGGTGAAATACTGAAGACACGAGATGCTCTCCAGTATCAGTCCGGCAACCACCAGAATCCAGACACCTGCATGTTTGTTTTTTATATCGTTTACCATATAGATTGGATTATAGCAACGGTCATCAAGCCGCAGCAGATCAGTTTAAGGACCGTACCGAAAAGCAGTCCTATGAAACTACCCCAACCTGCTTTGAGAGCCTCTTCCACCTGTTTGCCGCCCAGCATCTCACCTAATATTGCCCCTGCCAAGGGACCGATTATGACTCCCCATGGTCCCAGGAACAGTCCTACGAAGACACCTATCGTACTGCCCCACACGCCGTACTTGTTACCGCCGAACCGTTTCGTACCCCATGCCGGCACCACATAATCCAGCACGGAAACAACGATTGTCACGATTCCCCATATGAGTAGCATCTGCCATGAGAAATCAATGCGGTCAGTAGCTTGCGCCACCCATAAACCGGCATAAGCCAGAGGCACACCGGGCAAACCGGGTACGATACATCCGATGATACCAACCAGCATCAGCAGAAATGCAACTATCAGTAAGAAAATATCCATTATAAACTCTTTATATATTTGTCTGCTTCGATGGCGGCTTTCGCACCGCTTCCGGCAGCCACTATCGCCTGACGGTAATGGGGGTCAGCGCAGTCTCCTGCGGCAAAAACACCGGACAACCTCTCCCCAGTTCTCCCCTCAAGGGAGGGAGTATAACATTGTGTACTATCGTCATGAGTGATGATATATCCCTCCGGGTCACGGGCGACGAAGTCTTTGAACAGTTCGGTGTTCGGGTGGTGACCGATAGCGAGGAAGAAACCGTCGATAGCTATGTGCTTCGTTGCCTCATCGGGTTCGCCTTTGCGATAGAAGAGATCTACTCCTTGTACCTTTCCTTCGCCTGTCAGGCGGATGGTGTTATGCTCAAAGAGGACTTCTATCTTGGGGTTGTTGAGCACACGCTGCTGCATAATCTCCGATGCGCGGAGGTAGGGTTTGCGGACAATCATATAGACTTTCTCACAGAGCCCTGCAAGGTAGTTCGCTTCTTCGCACGCCGTGTCGCCGCCGCCTACTACCGCTACTGTTTTCTTGCGGTAGAAGAACCCGTCGCAGGTGGCGCACGCACTCACACCGCGACCTTTGTAGGTACGCTCGGACTCGATGCCGAGGTATTTCGCAGAAGCGCCCGTAGCGATGATGACTGCGTCCGCTTCGTATTCTATTTCATCCTCCACAATGATTTTCCTCGGGCTGACAGAGAAATCCACTTTGGTGACTACGCCTGATACGAACTGCGTACCAAAACGTTCTGCTTGACGGCGCATGTCGTCCATCATCTGGAACGGCTCCACACCATCCGGGTATCCGGGGAAATTCTCCACTTCGGTAGTAGTGGTCAGCTGTCCGCCGAGTTGCGGACCTTCGATGAGTACCGGTGCCAGGTTCGCACGGCCGGCATAGATGGCAGCTGTGTACCCCGCAGGACCGCTGCCTATTATCAAACACTTTACTCTATTTACTATTTTCTCATTTACCATTTTCTCATTTATTTTGTTATTTGGTTATTTAGAACCGCATATCGTTAACATACGTATTTTTGCTTGGTTTCAAGACAAATATATACTCCGGATTGGTTGGCACGAACTTCGGATCTTTCATCTTCAGGGTCGAGGTCTTTTTCCCCTCTTTGATTTCCACCGAGAGGGGCATGAGGTCGCTGTTTCGCACTTTCAGCACAAAGCGGTTGATGCCGATAGACTGATCCTTGGGCGTCAGTGTGACGATGGTCTGTTGTCCGTCCTGCGTCGTCCTTTCCGTGACGTTGCAGACCGGCACTAACGCCTTGGCGTAGAGGAACGGATTGGCTTCCAGCAACTCCTGCTCAGTCGGGTTAGAAAGATTCAGTTCGTCCGTCTGGCCGGAATACATATACATCGTCTTGCCGTCGTACGCCGCCTCAATATCCATCATCTCCAAATGGAACTTGTTTCCCTGCATAATGATCTCGCCGGGATAGTTCATCGGTGCATTCACCTCTTCCGCCACGGTCACGGTGAAAGCCGATTGCAGCGTCTTTTGTTCCAAGTTCGCCATAAAAGACGAAAGGACTGTTAGTATGGTTAGCAATAGTTTCATAGCATTTTACTCCTTTTTCCCCTCGTAATACTCTCTGTTCGCTTCTCTCTCGTTAGTGTCTCGCCAGTCTGATTTGGCTACTTAACGCCCAATTCTTCCAACAGTTGGTCAAGCTGGGAGAGGTCTTGGATGAGGACGTCACGGCCTTTGGGTCCTTTGTTCGGTCCGACGATACCGGCTGCCTCCAGTTGATCGGAGAGTTTGCCTGCCCTGTTGTAACCGATCTCGAAGGCACGCTGGAGACGGGAAGTGGAACCTTCCTGTTTGGTGACTACGTAGCGCGCCACGTCTGCAAACATCGGGTCGAGCCGTTTCATATCCACGGCTCCGGGAGCCAATGCCTCTCCTTCGCCGCCTTCGCCCACATATTCCGGCAACTGGTACGGCTCGGTGTAACGCTGCTGTTTGGAGATATGTCCGACGATAGCGTCCACCTCAGGCGTATCAACAAAAGCACACTGCACACGTGTGATGGAGGCGTTACCGGCGTAGAGGCTGTCGCCGCGGCCGATGAGTTGCTCCGCTCCCTTCGCATCCAGCACGGTACGGGAGTCGATGACCGACTGCGTGCGGAGGGCAATACGGGTCGGGATGTTCGCTTTGATGACACCCGTGACGATATTCACGGACGGACGCTGGGTAGCAAGAATCATGTGCATTCCCACGGCACGCGCTTTCTGAGTGATACGTGCAATAGGCGTCTCGACCTGCTTGCCGGCCTGCATGATAAAATCTCCGTACTCGTCAATGATGATGACGATATAAGGAAGGTACTGGTGGTGCAGGCTGTCGGCTACCAACTTATTGGGGTTCAAGCGGCGACGCACGAACTTGTCGTTGTAGTCCTCAAGGTTGCGCACGCCGGCGTCCATCAGCAGTTTGTAGCGGTTCTCCATCTCTATGACAAGCGAGTTGAGGGTGTTGATGACCTTGTCGCAGTCGGTGATGACGACCTGATCCGGGTCTGTGTCCGGCTGCGCGGCGAGGAAGTGTTTCAGGAGCGGCTTGTAGGGCGCGAACTCCACCATCTTCGGGTCCACCATGACGAGTTTGAGCTCCGCCGGGTGTTTCTTATACAGCAGCGAAGTGATGATGGCGTTGATGGCTACCGACTTACCCGTTCCTGTAGCACCGGCTACGAGCAAGTGCGGCGTCTTGGCAAGATCGAACATGAAGACCTCGTTGGTAATCGTCCGTCCGTAAGCGATCGGCAGCCGCATCTTCGTCTCTTCCTGGAACCGCTTGGAGGCGATGACGGAGTGCATGGAAACGACCTGGGGCTTCTCGTTCGGCACCTCGATACCGATGGTTCCCTTACCCGGCATAGGCGCGATGATACGGATACCCGTAGCACTCAGAGAAAGCATAATATCGTTCTCCAGCGCCTGTATCTTCGCTACGCGGATACCGGCTTTCGGCACTATTTCATAGAGCGTCACAGTCGGACCGACTGTCGCTTTGATGCTATCAATTTCTATGCCATAGTTACGGAGGGTCGTCACGATCCGTGCTCCGTTAGCACGCTGCTCGTCTTCGTTGATGACCGGAGCAGCCTCGTTGTCATACACTTTCAGCAGGTTCAGAGACGGGAATTTATAGAACTCCAGGTCTTTGCGCGGGTCGTACGGACCGAGTTTCTCCAAGAGTTTGTCCGGATCTTTCGTGTAGAGTTCGTCCTCGGTGATATCTTCTATCTTGAGGTCCGGATCGTCGGAAGAGTCCTGCTGTTCCTGTTCAACCGGCGGCAGCGGTTCGTCTCCCAACGGCTCGCCCTCTCCGTCCAGGACAGGGTCCGCGGGCTGAGGCTCGTCTTCCTGAACAGGCTCGATAGTCAGTTCAAACCCTCCGTTTTCAGTCTTTTCTTCACCTATAGGTTCTTCGTCTATCGGAATGTCGATAACTACCTCGTCTTCCGCGGTGTTTTCAGGCTCTTCGGGCGTTTCCGGCACCTCGGGATCCGCAGGTTTGGGCTTGCGTTTGAAGAGGTTCTTACACCATTCTCCGAAAGCCTTGCATTTATCTATAAACCGGTGGTCGCTCACGATCAAGAAAATAGCCATCGCCGCCAGCAGAATAAGACCCGTACCGATCTCATTCATATAACTCACCATCCATTGCGCAGAAGCGGCTCCGAAGGCTCCTCCCCAGAGGAAGACGCCCATCCGGTGGACCATGTTATGCGCAAAACCCAAGGTTATCGAAGTCCACAGTACCACGAAAGAGCCGCAGAGGAACATCTTCAGCGCAGGAATATCCCGGAACACATGCATCAGTCGGAACGCATAAACGCCCACCATCACAATCAGCAACAACGACACAAACCCGAAGCTGCCGTCAATCAGAAAGCGCGCCAGCATAGCTCCCGGCAAGCCCAGCATATTACGGATCTCCTCGCGGTTAGCCAACCGGTCGGGACGATCCATCGAAAGGATTGACTGGTCATAGGAGCCCGTGAAGAGATAGCTCACGTACGCCAACAAAGCGATTACGGAAAAAGTCAGCAGCACTACCCCCGCAATCATACGGGTCTCGCGAGCCTGACAGACACGTTTGATGCTGTCCCACACTCTCGGTCTCTCTACTTTGATCGTGCGAGCGGACGGAGAGGAGGCAGCCGTATTGTTCAGTTTGGATGATGTCCTGGGCATATTAACTCACATTTAGCGTGCAAAGGTACGAAAAAAAAATGATATTAAAAAATAGAACCTGCAAATCTGCGTATTTTTAGCCCTAAAATGCGTATTTTTTGAAATAAAGTTCGCGTGCGCTTGCGTATATGAAAAAAAAACACTATCTTTGCACCCGCTTTAAGTATGGGCATGGACGAATTGATCAAACATGAGGGTATCGTAGTAAGCACCAGAGAGGGTCTGGCGCACATCCAGATTGTGCAGACGAGCGCCTGTTCGGCATGCAAAGCCAAGTCGATGTGCATGTCCGCCGAGAGCCAGGTAAAGGAGATGGACGCGGTCATGACGGAGCCCATGGAAGCAGGCGACAAGGTAGAAGTGCTGGTACATGAGAAACTGGCATGGAAAGCCGTCCTGCTGGCTTATATACTGCCCTTCTTTGTGATGCTGGCGGTATTAGCGCTGCTGACCGCCTGTACCGATTTGTCCGAATCCGTTGTGGGGACACTGTCGCTTTGCGGCATCGCACTCTATTATATAGGCCTCAGCATCTTCCGCCACCGCCTACAGAAAGAGTTCAGCTTCACAGCGCGGAAATTATAAAACATCTAATATTAACAACATAACAAACAAAAAATCCAACAAACATGAATTTAATTCTGATTTCAATGGGAGTTCTGGGCGTTGTATCATTACTTGCAGCCATTCTGCTGTATGTGGTCAGCCTGTACTTCAAAGTGGAAGAAGATCCCCGCATTGACCTTGTGGCAGCGGTGCTGCCGGGTGCCAACTGCGGCGGATGCGGATTTGCCGGATGCCGTAATTTCGCGGAAGCATGCGTCAAGGCCGGTGGCATTGACGGTCTTGCTTGCCCCGTAGGCGGCGAACCGACAATGGAACAAGTGAAAGCAATCCTTACCCCTGCCGATGCGCAGGAGGAGACACCGGCAGCCGAAGCAGGAGACAAGAAAGGCTTCGACCCTGCTATCGCCGCGAAGATCAAAGCACTCGCTACGCCGAGAGCTGCGTTCCCTGCCTCTATCCTTATGGCGCAAAAATGAGTAAAATGTGAAAATGTGTAAATGATCAAATAAATGAAGACTTTTCATATTGGCGGAGTTCATCCGCAAGACAACAAACAATTCTCCGCTCACCAGCCTATAACGGCCTGTCCGCTGCCTAAACAAGCGATCATTCCGCTTGTTCAGCATATCGGTGCGCCCGCGCAAGCTGTGGTAGAAGCCGGAGCGAAAGTTAAAGTGGGCGAACTGCTGGCTAAGGCCGGCGGGTTCGTGAGTGCGAACATCTGTTCGCCGGTTAGTGGTACCGTCACTAAAATAGGCGACTGGACCGATGCATGGGGTGCTCCCGGACAGGCGATCTTCATTGATGTAGAAGGTGATACCTGGATTCCGGAGATTGACCGCACACCCGATATCATCCGTCAGTGTACGCTCGAACCGAAGGCTATCATCGACAAGATTGCCGCTGCCGGTATCGTAGGTCTCGGTGGCGCTTGTTTCCCGACACATGTCAAACTGCTGCCCCCTCCGGGAAAGAAAGCAGAAGTGCTGATCGTCAACGGCGTAGAGTGCGAACCATATCTGACATGCGACCACCAGCTGATGATGGAGCATGGAGAAGAGATCATCATCGGTATCCAGATTCTGAAGAAAGCCCTCGGCGTAGAACGCGCCATCATCGGTATCGAGAACAACAAACCAGATGCCATCGAGCATATGCGTGACCTGGCTGAGAAACAACTGGGAATCGAGGTACAGCCGCTCAAACTCAAATACCCACAGGGTGGCGAGAAACAGCTCATCGATGCATGTATCGGACGCCAGGTACCCTCCGGAGCACTGCCTATCGAGGTAGGTGCAGTAGTGGACAACGTAGCTACTATCTACGCAGTATATGAAGCGGTGCAGAAAAACAAACCGCTTATCTCCCGTGTGATGACCGTGACGGGCAAGCATGTTGCCAAACCGGGTAACTACTCCGTTCGTTTCGGTACTCCGATCGAGGAAGTTATCGCTCTCGCAGGAGGTGTTCCTGCGGATACAGGCAAGATCATCGGCGGCGGTCCGATGATGGGTCGCGCCATGGACCACATCGAAGGCATGCCTGCCAACAAACGTCTGTCGGGTCTCCTCTTCCTGAGCGAAGAAGAGAGTGTCCGTCCGGAGGAAGAGAACTGTATCCGTTGCGGCAAATGCGTACAAGCATGCCCGATGGGTCTGGAGCCGTATCTGCTCAGCCGCATGGCGGAACTGGAGATGTACGACGAGCTGGAGAAGCATGACATCATGGACTGTATCGACTGCGGTTGCTGCGTCTTTACCTGTCCTGCACACCGTCGTCTGCTCGACGGAATCCGTCCGGGTAAAGCCAAAGTGGGTGCCATCCTCCGTGAACGCGCAGCTGCTGCGAAAAATAAATAACAACTAACCAATTACTAATTACTAATATAAAATGAAAAATTTTATAACCTCTCCGGCTCCGCACGCCCATAGCGGCGATTCAGTCCGCCGGAATATGTTTCTGGTCATTCTCGCGCTGCTGCCCGCTTACGTGGTTTCGGTGATCGAGTTCGGCTGGGGAGCACTCATCACGGCTTGTATCTCCGTGCTCGCTTGTGTCTGCACCGAGTATGTTATCAGCCGTTATTTGCTCAAGGAGCACAAACAAACGATAGGAGACCTCTCAGCTGTTCTGACGGGTCTGTTGCTGGCTTTCAACCTGCCTTCCAACCTGGACTGGTGGATTGTAGTCATCGGCGCAGTGGTAGCTATCGGCGTAGGCAAGATGACCTTCGGCGGTCTGGGACAGAACCCGTTCAACCCTGCTCTGGTAGGTCGTGTGTTCCTGTTGATTGCCTATCCGGCACAGATGACCACCTGGCCGACTCCGCAAGGTTTCGCAGGCTCGTATATTGACGCCGAGACGGGCGCTACTCCGCTCTATTATCTCAAGCACATCGTCAAATCCGGTGACTCCTCCGTCATTGACCAGCTGCCTTCGCTCATGGATTCGTTCCTAGGCGTGATGGGCGGTTCGCTCGGTGAGGTATGCGCGCTGGCGCTGATCATCGGAGGTCTGTTCCTGATCTGCTGCCGCGTCATCACATGGCATATCCCTGTTTCCATTATCGCTACCGTGGCATGCTTCGCTGCTTGTACCGGTTGGGCGGGTGTACTGCCGGAGGGTATGGACACATGCCATTATGTAGCTTACGAACTTCTCACCGGAGGTCTCATGCTCGGTGCGTTCTTCATGGCTACCGACTATGTCACCAGCCCGATGAGCGCGTGGGGTAAGATCATCTTCGGTATCGGTATCGGTTTCATTGTGATGGTCATCCGTACATGGGGTAACTATCCTGAAGGTATGTCGTTCGCCATCCTGATCATGAATGCCTGCGTTCCTCTGCTGAATAAGATCCGTCCGCAGCGTTTCGGCGAGAAAAAGAAATAAATTCGTATTGGTAAATTACTAAATTATAAATGAATTTATGGCAAAGTTAGAAAGTACATTCAAGAATATGGTGCTCTCCCTGGTTATCATATCCGTGGTAGCCGCAGGAGCTCTCGCCGGCGTATATATCCTTACGGCTGAGAATATCGCCCGTCAGGAAGCGCAGAAACAGCAAGCCGCTATCCTCGCCGTGCTGCCGTCCGGCTGCACAATAGCCGAACCGGAAGAGGTAGAGGGTTTGAAGATTTACAAAGCCTATGCTAATGATCAGTGGATTGCTACTGCAGTGGAGACCTCGGAAGTCGGTTTCGACGGACCGCAAGTGATCATGGTCGGTCTGGATGCGGAAGGCCAAGTGTTGGATTATGTAGTGCTCAAACAGACGGAGACTCCGGGTCTGGGCGCGCACATCGACCACTGGTTCAAAGACGCAGCCGGCAACCGCTCTATCATCGGTAAGAAAGCCGGAGAACTCGCTGTCTCCAAGGACGGCGGAGAGGTAGATGCTATCACAGCCGCTACGATCTCTTCCCGCGCGTTCCTTAAAGCAGTCAACAAAGCCTATGCTGCCATCGCTGCACAGCCTGTTGAGGCAGCTACCGGCGCTTCGCAATTACAAGAACAACCCGCTCAAGAAGCACAAGAAACGGAGGTAAGTCATGAATAATGGTCTTAAAACACTCACCAACGGTATTCTCAAGGAGAATCCTACTTTCGCGTTGGTTTTAGGTATGTGTCCTACTCTGGCTACTACCACCAGCGCTATCAACGGTATGTCTATGGGCTTGGCTACTTTGTTCGTGCTCGTATGCTCGAACGTAGTGATCTCGCTGCTCAAGAACCTCATTCCGGACAAAGTGCGTATCCCGGCATTCATCGTCGTTATCGCTACGTTCGTAACTATGGTTCAGCTCGTGATGCAGGCTTATCTGCCGGCTATCTATGATGTGCTGGGTCTGTTCATCCCGCTGATTGTGGTCAACTGTATCGTGCTCGGCCGTGCCGAAGCGTTTGCAGCGAAGAACAGCGTAGGTCTCTCGGCTCTCGACGGGCTGGGTATGGGCCTCGGCTTCACCCTCTCGCTCACCGTGCTGGGCGTCATCCGCGAGTTCCTGGGTGCAGGAACCGTCTTCGGATTCCAGATCTACAGCAGCCATTTCGCTGCACTGATCTTCGTCCTCGCACCGGGTGCATTCATCTGCCTCGCATACCTCATGGCTGCCGTCAACAAACTACAGAAGAAGTAAATGACCAAATTGTAAATGATTAAATTGTAAATAGCTTTATGGTATACTTTCTGATATTTATCTCTGCAATATTTGTTAACAATATTGTATTGAGCCAGTTCCTGGGCATTTGTCCGTTCCTGGGTGTAAGTAAGAAGATTGACACCGCGCTGGGTATGGGAGCCGCTGTGACGTTCGTCCTCACCCTTGCTACGGTTGTTACCTATCTGCTGCAGAAGCTGTTGGTACTTTGGGGCATTGAGTTCCTCCAGACCATCCTCTTCATCCTCGTTATCGCTGCGCTTGTGCAGATGATCGAGATCATGCTGAAGAAAGTGTCTCCGGCGCTCTACCAGGCACTCGGTGTCTTCCTGCCGCTGATCACCACCAACTGCTGTATTCTCGGTGTAGCTCTTATCGTGGCTGACCAGAACAAACTCTTGGCTAAACTGCCGCTTGGCGCAGAGTACGGACTCCTCTCCGGTACCGTTTATGCCTTCGCTACTGCCGTTGGCTTTGCTCTTGCCCTGATCCTCTTCGCAGGTATCCGCGAGCAACTGGCAATGAACAAAGTGCCCGAAGCAATGAAGGGCACGCCTATTGCACTCCTCACTGCCGGTCTGCTGGCGATGGCGTTCATGGGCTTCAGCGGAGTAGTATAACAAACTAGGATTCTAGGGCACTAGTATCTTAGTCTTTTGCACACACGCGCGTACTCTTTTATTGTACGCGCGTGTGTTGTTTTATCCACCGACCGATGACCGACTCACAACCGAGACAAGACCGAGAGACAAAAAATGCCCCTGCCGCAACGATTTTCGCCCCAAAACCTTGCATAATTCAGAAAAAAGCAGTACCTTTGCAGTCGAATTTTTTGTGTAAGTACACATTTTTTTAGAGGAAAGCGATTTTTACTATGCAAATCAACCGAGACAAATACCTGCAACAGCTCATTCATGCGTGCGGAAATCAGATGATAAAAGTGATTACAGGGATGCGCAGATGCGGCAAGTCATACTTGCTGTTCACGTTGTTTCATGACCACCTATTGGCGCAGGGCACAGAGCCATCACATCTAATAGAGGTGGACTTGGAAGACCGTCTAAACAAATCTCTGCGTAATCCGGATACGTTGTTGGAATATATCTATTCCCGAATAACGGACGACGGACATTATTATGTATTGCTGGACGAAGTGCAGATGGTGAGCGAATTTGAGGATGTGCTCAATAGTTTTCTAAAAAAAAGTAATGTGGATGTCTTCGTCACAGGAAGCAATGCGCGTTTTTTGAGCAAAGATGTCATTACCGAGTTTAGAGGTCGAGGCGATGAGATACGTATTCATCCCCTCTCATTCCGTGAGTTTGCTGATTTTCGCAAGGGCGATATGGTGGACATGCTGAATGAATACATGCTGTACGGCGGTCTACCACAAGTAGTACTCGAGACTGACGAAGAAAAGAAAAAGGCTTATCTGCTTCAGCAGTTCACGCATACTTACCTGCGCGACATACGCGAACGCTATACCATTCTGAATGATGACGACCTCAGCGAATTGGTTAGCACGTTAGCTTCGTCGATCGGCTGCATGACGAATCCAAGCAAACTGGTAAACACTTTCCATTCCGTAAAGAAAAGTACCATCTCCTTTGAGACGATAGCCAAATATCTTGGTTATCTGGAAGATGCGTTTATGATTGAGCGTTCGGTTCGCTATGATATCAAAGGACGCAAATATATTGACACGCCGTATAAATTCTATTTTGAGGACTTGGGTCTGCGCAATGCCCGCATCGGTTTCCGACAATACGAAGAAGGCCATTTGATGGAAAACCTCATATATAATGAATTGAGGATGCAAGGTTATTCAGTGGATGTGGGACAGGTAGTCGTTGAGCAGAAAGACGAGAACGGCAAGCGCAAAAGGCAGACTTTCGAAGTGGATTTTGTATGCAATAAGGGTTATTCCAGAGTATATATTCAATCGGCTTACCAACTACAAGACGAAGACAAATACCGCCAAGAGATCAACTCTTTGACTCGCCTGTCAGATGGTTTCCGTCGAGTAGTTATTTCCGGCATGTTAGAGCCTACGCACATGAATGAAAACGGAATATATTTTGTGAATGTGTATGATTTTCTCCGCAATCCTGCGGCGTATATAGGCAACTGATAAAAAAATTGTACCTCTGCAACGGATTTCACTTTCCAAATTGTAAAAAAATAAAATTTTGGGAAGTTCCACTTTTGCAAATCAAAAGGATGTGTACCCCAAATTCATCTTTGCCAGCACTTGCGTACCGAAATATGACTACCAAGAGGTATTCTAATCATCGATTTGGCAGAGTGGATGCTTGGAAAGGAATAAATTCTATCTCAAGGTTACTTTGGACAAATGGATGATTAACTTCCACCGACCGATGACCGACTCACAACCGAGAGAAGACCGAGAGAAGAAAAATAGCACAAAAATGATGTACGTTCTTGCGTATGTCATTTTTTTATTGTAACTTTGCAGCGATTTTTAACTTTAAAAAGTAAAATATCAGTTTGCTATATTACTTTTGAAAACACAAATCAGCTTAATTATTCACCCTTAAAAGGTAAAGACATGGAGCAATTAGTTAATTTCTTTTACAGATTATTGGATCGTTATTCCGGATTCACGCAGATGCGTTATTTGTATAACGAGATTAATTGGAATAACCAACTTATTCTGATTCGCGGACCGAAAGGTTCCGGAAAAACGACCATGCTGATGCAGCATATTCTGCATACATTCCCGGATAAAAGCAAAGTGCTGTATTGCTCTGTAGATCATTTTTGGTTTGCATCTCACACGCTGCTAGACCTGGCGGAATATGCGTACACGCATGATATAACACATCTGTTTTTGGACGAGATACACAAGTATGGGAATTGGGCGCAAGAACTCAAAAACATCTATGATGGCTACCCTAAATTACATGTAGTAGTAACTGGCAGTAATGCCTTGGATATTATTCATCAGATGTACGATTTGTCCCGTCGCTGCCGCGTATATACAATGCAAGGCATGAGTTTCCGCGAGTATCTCAAAATGGAAGATGTTGCAGATTTGCCGGTTGTGTCATTGGAGGAGCTGGTTAACCACCATATAGAAATCAGTCGGGACATCACGATTAAGCAGAATGTCAAAGTATTGCTGCATTTTGAGCGCTATATCAAAGAAGGGTATTATCCGTTCTACCGTGATGAGTCCATGAACTTCGGAGAACGATTAAGCCAAGTCATTGACACGATTATTTTCAATGAGATACCTGCAGTCTCCAATTTGGAATACGAATCAGTATATAAAATCAAGCCTCTGTTGGCTGTCTTGGCGCAGCAAAATCCATATACGCTAAACATTTCCGCATTGGGCAAATCGCTGAACGCTTCGCGGAATGTGCTGCTTAAACTAATCGAACTATTGGATCAAGCGGCCTTAATTCGCCGGTTATATGCGGCTTCTGAAGATTGGGAACAGATCAATAAGCCGGAGAAGATTTTGTTCAACAACACGAACCTGATGTATGCTTTGTCTCCTAATGCCGATACCGGCACTATGCGTGAGACATTCTGCGCCTCCATGTTGGCGAAGGGACACAAGATTGCCATGCCACAGAAAGGAGATATTGTAGCAGACAAGCAGTATTTGTTTGAAGTCGGGGGCAAAAGCAAAGGCTTTGGGCAGATTGCCAAGATTCCGAATAGTTATGTCGTTGCTGACGGCATTGACATGGGATTTGAAAACAAAATCCCATTATGGATGTTCGGCCTGCTCTACTAATCCGTATAACAAATCCATTTACAAGCGGTAATCCAAAGCGGTTTACCGCTTTTCTTTTATAATAGGACGAAAGGATTATCCTCATCACCGACCGATGAGCGGCACAAGACCGAGACAAGACCGACATTTTTTTTGCACCTCGGACACCTTTTGTCCGCCTCATGTAGTAATTTTGCCACCGATTTACAAAATGAAAGGGCAAAATTATGAAAAACGAAGTTTATCGTGCCAAAAAGGCAAAGACCACAGACAAAGATTTACAATTTCTCTCTTCCTGTGAGAACGAGGATCTGCGCGTCCTCTGCGACATCCTCACGCATGACCGCCTCGGCAACATCCGCATCACGGAGCAGCTGACTTCCACCGATGCGTATAACCGCAACTATCCGGAAGATATGCTGTTTCTTGTCCCGCAGATCAGCAACGAGTTACTCAAATACGGTTCCAATACCCTCTCTACCTTCTGGAAACGCGAGCCGGATTCGTACGCCACCGTGCTTCGCCGTGTCTGCAAACAGATGGATGTCCGCGTCTCCGACCACGACACGGTAACCAAGATGGAGCACAACCTGCTCACCACGCTCTGCCGGGACACGCTGAACCGCATGTCCGAGCGCGAACTCCGCCTGCTTGCCAACGAGAACGGCATACCCGACAAGACGCTCACGCGCCAAGCCTTGACCGCTGCATTGCTCATGGCTGTCCGTACAAGCAGAGCCGTACTCACGCGCATAGCTGCCCGTGTAATTCAATATATAGTGGAGATCATTACCGTCCGCGGAGTGGCAACGGCAGGCATTGAGACAGCCACACGTGCTGTAGGCGGCGTTTTAGGTCCCGTCGGCTGGATTGCGCTGGGCGCGTGGACGGTCTATGACATCACCTCGCCGGCTTACCGCGTCTGCATCCCTGCCGTGCTGCAAGTGGCGTACATGCGCCTTAACCGTTTCAACGGCAAAGAAAGGAGGGCGGCATGAAAGCTTCTCAGATCATGCACCCTGCCGATGCCAAGGCATTGCAGGTGCTCAAACAGGCGCGTGGATTTAACACGCTGGTCAAGTACTTCATGGAGAAAGGCGACGAGCGTATCATGCGCGGAGAGAACCTTGGTACGATGCTCCGTGTCACGCCCGACAACTTGCCGAAAGTATATACCGCTTTCCGCGAAGTGGTCAACCGCGTCGGCATCGATGAGCCGGAGCTGTATGTCTATAACGACCCGGTGATGAACGCTTATACGTATGGCGACACTCGTATTTTTGTCGCTTTGAGCAGTTCGCTGGTGGAACGTCTCTCCCTTCCCGAACTCCAAAGTGTCATGGCGCATGAGTGCGGACATATCCTCTGCCGTCACACGCTTTACAAGACCCTGCTGTATATCATTGAAGATATGGGAAAAGCAGCGCAAGTTATCACCGAATCACTTGCTTTCCCTGCCTATTGTGCTTTGCAGTACTGGAGCCGTACGAGTGAGTATTCGGCGGATCGTTGTGCAGCGGCAGTTGTCGGCGAACAGGTATTTCAGTCCGCTTTTCTCAAACTCACAAGCGGCTTGTCTGAAATACAAGGCGACCCGTATCAGTTAGTCGAACAAGGCAGGAAATATAACGAAATGAAGAACGCTTCTTTCTTGGACCGCGTACAGCAGGCATGCCGTGAGATGTTTTTCTCCCATCCGCAGAACTGCCAGCGCGCCTATGAAATAGACCGTTGGAAATCCTCTGCCAATTACCGCAACCTCACCAAAGATCTCTCTGCCAATTACCGCAATCTCACCAAAGATCTCTCTACCAATTACCGCAATCTCACCTAAGCTCTCTCTTCCGATCGCAACCGCACAAACATACCTCCCGCACTACCCCCTTCCAAGCGTGAGTATCCAACACAGGATTAACACAAGATAAGCGAATCGAAAAAGGGAAAACACAGTAACGAAACCGTCTTCCGGATTAGCATAGCGGTCTTGTATTCAGGATTTTCCGGACTTTCAGGATTGTCAAGATTTTCCGGTAAAAATCACCCAACCCTTGTATATCTCGAAAAAAAGCAGTACCTTTGCAGGCGAAATGCCTGCATAAAAGAAGTGTCTAGCGCGTATAAACATGTCGTATGAAAGGATTATAATAAAAACAACCATATTCACAATTTTTAATGGAAATATCTAATAATGAGAATTTTTCGTCCAAACTGCAAGGTATTATGGATGAATATGAGATGCGCATAGACGAACAAATGCGTACATTTGATACTTTCGAAGAAGGCATAAAGAAATTACCTCCAAGGATAGTCTCTATCCATGAGGATTTTGAGCGAAATTCTGAATTAACAGATACTGATATTGCTTTTGTCGTTGTAGGAATTACTATTCGGGAAATCGTAAGCCATATCTTTAGAGCAATGAAAATAGATAGGATTAGTGATAAAGAGGCAGCTAAAAAAGTACATCTGGGTAAAAAAGAGAAGTCTCAGCGCACAGAGAAATATTTCGCTTCTATTCCACAAATTATAGCTAATCCCGTTCCTTATGACGCTATTACTTCTAGTAACGCGGAAATTAAATCTGAAGTAAGTTTGGGCGGTATGAATCATCGTTTTAAAACGATTGGGCACGACCCTATTCTTGGATTTATTTTTGGCACAGCTAATATAATGACAAATACTATTACCTTATCAACTGGAGTCTCTTTTGAAAATATTCTACCTTTCAAAACTTATCATGTCGGTACTATGCTGAGGAGTGAATTAGAACCAGCTAAAGGAGTGATGGATAAACTGTATGAACGAGCAGATACACGAGAAATGTTCATTAGTATTATTAATAGGGTCCAAAATGATTACCAAGAGGGGTTTAAAGCTCTTGGAACAGCGATTATTAAAGAATTAATGCATCTCATGTCTGACGTAAAAACAGCTCATAGTTTACCTATCCCATTTACTGGAGTTATATCTCCTGACATATCGCGTAGAATGCAGTTATATTTAGGAATGGATTCTTTAGTTCTGGCAAGTAATACTACTGAATATATAGTTGCAAAAATGGTTGATTATGGTGTCTTAGTAGCAAGAGAATTTTGGTGGAAAAATGTGGAAAAGGGTGTTTGTGATGAACAATGTTTGCAGACTCGATTAAAAAAGATCGAAACATTTATTAATGATGGTGCCATATTGGGAGAAAATGTTTATATGGTCAGGAAACTAATATCATCAGATATAAAACTAGCTATACAAGGCTATAGTTTTGGCAATGTGTTGCATTCTGTGAAAACAATTATAAACAATGAGGTAATTATTAACCAATTAAGACACGAGTATGTCGTTATACACGCAACAGAATATATTAACAATTTATAAATATTAAGATTATGGGTAACATTTTGAAATTTTTAACTGAAAACTGGAAAGGTATTGTGACTGTTATTGGTGCAATTATTGTAGCCAGCACTTTAACAACAGTTGTTGTATCTCACTACAAAGAGAACGTTCATAAGGAATTTTTGAAACGACATGATGAAGAATTAGCTCAAAAGTTAACAGATGAATTTGTTCAAAAAATGAATAATTTCAAAAAACAGCATGATTTGGAGAAACAAGATCTCGTAGCTAAAATTAAAGATTTGTGCGCAGAGTATAAATTATCTACATCCTTGGTGTTAAAACCTCAATATGTATGATCCCCTATACCCACTAAAGAAATGCGATTTCTTAGTGACATTTAGAATATATAACTAAAAAATTTGTATACACAGCGAATAATGTTTAAGTTATAGTTTATTATGAATTTTGACATTAAATTAAAATTAGTTGGATACTATTCGGGTGAAAAACAGAATATGTACCCTGAAAAAAGGTTTGTGGATGAAGCTGCAAAACTTAATGATCTCCTAGAGAAAACATTTCAACAAACTTTTTCTGGTGAAAGTGGATCGGTTTCAGAAGATGTCGCAACCTTTTATGAGTCATTCTTAAAAGATAGTGTATATATTTTTAAGGATGAAGACAAAAATCTATACGCATGGTTTAAGACTAAACATATTGCACGGATTTCACAGGTAAAATATGATCGAAGTTGTATAATCCCAATCCCCATGCAATTTCAGTCATGGTTCGTCTTAGGAGAGCCTATTCCGAGAAATGAAGTAGCGCATCGAATGATTGACAAAAGGGACTGTCAGGAGATAGTATTATACGATACAAATGATAACAAACATGTTTATCAAGAGAAAGATCTCATAATAACCACGGCAGGAAGTGACCTGCTGATATTATTAAATAAAACCCGCTATGCTTTGAGCTGGTCTCCACAAGAACGTATAACCATCAAAAATCTTAAGAAACTTATCTTACACAGATGGTCTTATCTTCAAGAAATTCCAACTAGTAGTTTATGTGGTGATTGTAGCGGATGGGACTATAGTCATTGTGACCCAGATTGTGATGGAGATTGTGAAGGGTGTAATGTGAGACGTAATAAATGCAGAACTTGTTTTTGCAATAGATATGATACATGCGTTCAAATACAAACATATAGAAATGCTGGGGAAAATGAAATAAGCGAGGCACAAAACTACATAAGCGCAATTATGACGCCTAAGTCGGATCATTTACAGTTAATGGAAATGCACAAAGATTTTCTTGAAACACTATATAGCGAATGTGCTTCATATCCATTGTATCACAAAACTCTTAGCAAATATTGTGAAGTATATAATAAATTGCAAAAAAAGGAGAAAGAAAGAGCTCTTCCTAAAGATAAATTTGTAAATGTTACGATAATTCGTCGTAGTAAGAAACAGAATTTTCTCATACCTAATAACTCATTTGACATAGAAGAACCTGGGTGTCTGTTCTTTTGGGGAGCAAAAACATTAGAAATACAAGGCTATAATAAACTAACAGATGACTATATACCGCCTCAAAGTATATACCTAGATTTTGCAAAAGACTATAAAAAAGATGTGTTTTTTGCTCATATTAATAATTTAGATTTCTCCGGTTTATCCCTTGCTATAGACGAAAAGAGCAAAGTTAAGTACGAATTCTCATAATATGTCCAAACTCCAGAAATGCCTGTATCTCATTGACCTCTTGGAACGGAGAGGGGCAATGAGTCTGAAAGAGATCAATGAGCACTACCGCTATTCGTCCCTATACGAAAGCGACATACAGCCGCGGACATTCTTGCGGTACAAGGATTATATTCTTCTCAATTTTCCTTGTTACATCGAGTACAACGCCGCCACGCAGAAATACTACCTGATCAAGAACGACTACAACAAAGGCAATCAGTCGCTTTATGAGTATCTGCTTTCGGCTTTTCATATCGAAGGCATGTCCGAGTTGGCTATCAAGCATCGCGACCGGATCATGCTTACCGATTCGCCAACCGGCATTGTGAACGTGCAGCCTGTTTTGGAAGCCATCGACGCAGGCAAAGGCATTGAGTTTGATTATTGGTCGTTCAACAAACAGACCAAGAAACACTTGGTGGCAATCCCGTATTTCTTGCGTACATGGGAAAGGCGTTGGTATCTGGTGGCAGAGCCGGACAACCATCACCACGGCCAATCGGTTTTTGCACTCGAACGCATGGAGAACATAGTCATTACGGAGCACGAAATGCAGCCTTCCTCCAATATCTCCGTGCAGGACTATTTCAAAGGCAGTTTTGGCATCAACCACAGCGACGACCAGCATCCTGTCACCATCCGTCTCCGCGTCTATGGCACGCAGGCTGATTATGTGCGTGCGTTGCCTATTCATGAATCGCAACGAGAGATAGAGCGAACCGACGAGTGGACGGACTTTGAAATGGATCTCGTTCCGTGCTATAATTTTTATCAGCAGCTCCTCTGGCATCGAGAGAAATTAGAAGTCCTCTCTCCAGCCTCCGTCCGCGACGAATTGCATAATATCATCCACCAAACCCTCTCTCTGTACGAAAAAAGTAAACCATGACCACTTATATAGCCGATACGGAACATTATTCCGAGGTCGTTTCGCGGATGTGCAAAGCGCGAAGGTTGCTATGGATAGCGACCGCTGACCTCAAAGACCTGTATGTTATGCAGGGTAAGGATGATGCTGTGCCTTTTCTGCAAATACTCCGCGATCTGCTGAAACGCGGTGTAGAGGTGCGTCTGCTTCATGCCAAAGAACCGGGAACGGCTTTTCGCGAAGATTTCGACAAATACCCGCTTCTGTGGAAGCGTCTGGAACGCCGGCTCTGTCCGCGTGTTCACATGAAAATCATCGCTATCGACAGCGAAATCGTCTATATTGGATCAGCCAATCTGACAGGGGCAGGTATGGGTATGAAATCCGCTGCTAACCGCAATTTCGAGGCAGGTATCCTTACGGACGAACCGGGATTCATTGATTCCGCCATGAGCCACTTCGACCAAGTCTGGGAAGGTACTTTCTGCGCTAAATGTGGACGAAAAGATTATTGTAGCGATAGAATAAACTCATAATTTATTTTAAAAATAAAAAAAGTTGCAAACGAGGTGATAGATTTTGCCTCTTTTATGACTATATATAGAGGGGTATGGAATATGCTTCGCTATTGTTCTGATTGTACTTTTCTTAGGCCGTTCTCGGGACATGGTCCCGTGATGGTCGCGTTCTCGACACAAAAGTCGAATCACGTCGTCCATCCTCTCGGTCGGCTTAGGCTCCCCGCCAGCCTTCCCTTTTCCGACTGCCAAGTCAAGGCAGTCGTCCAGGTCCTGTTCTAATCCGCATATTTATGCGGAACGATTATTACTTATCCGTATATTTATACGGAATGATTATTGCTAATCCTCACATTCGCACGGAACGATTATTACTTATCCTCACATTCTGGACACATCAAGCGATTTATAAGCGCAGATAATCATCGATATTGAATGGTGTGACTACACTAAATGAAGCATCGGGATATGCCTTGGAAAAGGCTAGCGGACAGCGTGGAGATTTATGCTCATTCCATTTGAACTCAAATGCCTGCAGTGAACCATCCTGTTCTTCGATATAGTCAATCTCTGTTTGCTGTTTGGTGCGCCAAAAATAAGATTGAGCAAACGGATGCCGGTAGTTAATCTGTTTCATGCGCTCTGCAATTGCAAAATTCTCCCACATAGCACCAATATCAGATCGGGTCTCTACCAAAGAGAAATTACCAATGATAGCATTGCGGATACCCATATCCCAGAAGTATATCTTTTTGCTGAACTTAAGTTCGTTGCGCAGATTACGAGAGAAGCTGCCTAATCGGAAGATAATATAGGATTGCTCAAGGATAGTGATGTACCGCTCTATGGTTTTGGCGTCGATTCCTACTAATCCACTAAGCTCGTTATAACTGACTTGTGACCCGATTTGCATAGCCAGTGCTTTAAGCAAAAGGACTAATTTGTCCGATTTCGCCACTTTGTCCAGTGTTAGAATGTCTCGGTAGAGATATGAATCTGTCAGTTCTTTGAGAATAGCAGCCTCCTGTCCCGGATTTTCTACTACTTCAGGATAATATCCATACACCAGACGGTGAGGAACTAAACGCAGTTCTTCAATGAGTGAGGAGTGCTCAACCATCTCGCTGAATGCGAGAGGGAAAAGTTTAAACTCCCGCTTGCGTCCGGTGAGAGGTTCATTGACCTTAGAGGCTAATTCGAAACTACTACTGCCCGTAGCAATAACTTGTATGTTAGGAAGCTGGTCAATGATAATTTTTAGTTGTACGCCGATGTTTGAAATACGCTGTGCCTCATCAATGACCAATATGCGCTTAGTTCCCATTAAAGAGTGTATTCTTTCTGCGGAAATAGCCGTAAACAATGCTTGGACATCATTGTTGTCTCCATTCAGCCAAAGTACGTCTTGCCGTTGTCCTAATAATAGTTGTAACAGGGTTGATTTTCCGACCTGCCGTGCTCCCATCAGGATAATGGCTTTGCGGCTACCAAGTAAGGACTCTAATTGAGGTAGTAAGAAACGATTAATCATAGCACCTATCATTTGAGGGTGCAAATATACAAAAAATAAATGAAACAGCCAAATAAAATTAACTTTTTCGGATAAAGATCTATAAAAATCATAACTTTTAAGGAATTTATTCCTGAAAAATCACTTTCTGTGCATAATATTTCAAACATATAAAAGATTATTGTGGTGACTGAATAAACTCATAATTTATTCTAAAAATAAAAAAGTTGCAAACGAGGTGATAGATGTCTTATCCCCAAGGGGAGCGATTACTACGTGTGCGCCTCTTTTGTGACTATACATAGAGGGGGTGTATAGAATTTATATCTCTGCCACCGCAAAAGTCAAAAGCAAAAATGCACAAAAAACAAAATATGTATTGTTTAACCGCCCAACCAAAGAACCATGCGCAAAGTTGAATGGGAAGAAACAATTGACAATTACCACTTCTTCTGGCGGAAGAGACCGCCGATGAGAGAAAGGAGAAGGTAGAAAGGATAGAGGAACTCAAGTAGCAGTACGACTAAAACCCCACCCGGCCTCCCCTCGGAGGGAGGGGACGGGAGGCGTTTCTTGACCAAGTTATATTCGATCGGGAATTTGATAAGGATGATGAGCGGGCAGAGGAGTTGGAGGATGTTGGCTACCACGACCAATGCGCCGCAACGGATGATGTCCGGGTCGGTGTATTTGGAAGCTTTGCCTGCCCAGCGCATCCGCTGGCGGAAGAAAGCGCGCCAGGTGGGGACAGGACGCACCACCGCAGTATAATCCGGTTCGTCGATGACGGCAATCCGCATGCCGCGGCGTTTCATGGCTTCCAAGAGAAACATATCGTCGCCGGACGGAATCTCGGGATGCAGGTCGGGTTCACATTCCAACCATGCTTCTCTCCGGACGATGAGGTTCGCACCGGAACACATCACCGCTCTGCCTGCTTTCGCCGTACGCATGGTCAGTTCCTGTATCGCCGCATATTCCGCTATCTGGAGAGAATGCAATAACCCCACCCCGAGTTGTTCTACGGACGGCCACCGGCAGTCCGATCGAGCAGAGCTCTTCACCCTCTCAAGGGAGGGAGATTCCATGCGGAGGGGAAGGATGATGAGGTCGGCTTCGCCGAATTGACAATTGACAATTGACAATTGACAATTATTCGTTGCCGCTGGAGGCAGTATGACATCGTCGTCGTGCAGCCAGACGTATTCCGTTTGGGCGGCATGGATGAGTTTGGAGAGGGCATGTTTCTTACCCAGATTGTCATCATTCACGCCCTTTATCGGGGTAATATGGGTCAACGGCGTATCAGTTACGTTAGTCTTGACTGTCGGTTGACCGTCGGTTGACCGTCGGGATTCAGTCGTAATTTGGATTAAATTCTCTATGAATCGGGGGTAGCTTTTGGCGATACACTGTTGCTCGTCGTCAGCAACTGGAAAGTCCGCCGCCATCAGCGCCATCGCCATCCGGTGGTCGTTGCGTACTTCATGGAGTCGGACGGCTTCGAGGCGGTCGGATTCCTTGAAACGCAGGTGCTCCGTGCCGGTGGCATGCAGTTCAATTGATAATTTTTCGCACGTAAGTGCTACTGCCGGATATAAATCCGGGCAGTTCGAAAAATCGATAGTGACCGCCCTTGGCTGACAGACCGTTTCACTGACAGACCGCTTGGCTGACAGACCGCCCAAAGGACTGACAGACTGAATTACTGCGCCTTCTGGTACAAACTCCGTCTTTACACCGAAATGCTCCGCATAGATGTCCGCCACAACCCTGTCGCCTTGCAGACTGTTTTCTTTTAATCCCTCCAGCAGTAGTTCGCCGCCATGGATGGCAACATATTCGTACCAATACGAAGCACTGCTCCAGCAGGCTTCCAACAGCCAACCCCTCTCCGGCTCTCCCCTCAAGGGAGAGAGATAGGATTCCTTCATGCAGCGGCTCATGGTGATATAGGGGGATTCGTTTGCCGCGACGGGGATGGGTTCGCCGTGGAGAATCAAGGCGGAGGTAGTCTGGGTCGTCGGCTTGCCGTCACGTTCCATGAGCCGCGGGTCACCGGTGAGGGTGATGGGTGCGCCCGGATAACACTTCTCCAGATGGACTTGCAGGAAGCGCAGGGCGGTACCGCAGTTCTTGAGATATAAAGCCCCCTCCGGCTCCCCCGTGGAGGGGGAGAGAGAAGATGCGTATTGTGCGGGGGTGCCGAAGGTGTCACGAATTTGTTGGAGGGCATCGTGCAGGACAATCACATCATCCGGCATATCCGCAGATACCCTCATCAGAGGGTCCCCGTGAATAGCCTGCAATAGAAGAATTCTATTCGCTATAGATTTTGATATCGGAAGGGAAATTTTCAATTCACAATTTATAATTTACAATTCACAAAGGGCTTAGGGGGTTTGGAACGAACCACAAGAATCCGTACGGACTCATAAGTTTGTACAAAAGTCATCAGGACGCTTTGTTAATTGATAATTGTTAATTGTTAATTGACATCCGGCAGCGGACTGTAGTCTTTGCTGTAACGCAGGTGCTGGTCTACGTAGCCTTCGGAGAAGTCGATCTGCACGTCCGTGATGTTGCCTTCGGCGTCACGCACCGCAGTATAAACCGGGTTCACAAAGCCTTTGTAGGGCGCGAGGTTCAGTTTCTTGTAACGCGCCAGGATCTCTTGGTGCAGTTCGGGATTGACTTTCACGGCGTATTTCTCTACCATCTCTTTTGCTGCAGCGTAATCGCCTTCGGACGTGATGCGCTGTATCTCCGCCAGCAGTTCGCCATAGAGACGGCGCAGACCCTCGTAATCATTCACTTTCAGGTAGTGTTTGCCGTCACGCTCGATGATCTCCACTTCTTTGTTCGTCGCATGCTCATAGACCCAGTTGGCAATGAGCTGGCGGTTACGCATATGCGCCTCCTCGATGTCCTTGCCCGGCTCGATACGCACGAGCTGGGTCATCAGACCGTTCATCTGCTGCTGGTAGTAACCGGCTTTGTAGGCATCAGCGGAAGGCAGCAGACCCAGTTCCACTAACTTCGGGTCTCCCAAGAAATACAAACCGAACAAATCCGCACGCGCCTCTTCGATAGTCGATGCGTGCTCCTTGAGGGCATCCTTGGTCACACCCGGCATCAGTTTGCCACTTCCGTGTCCGACACACTCATGCAGGTCGGTATGCAGGTCACCGCAGACAGCACCGTATTTTTCATAGAGCGCGCGCGTCTCGTCGTCGATCATGAACTCCTCGTTGAAGCCGTTGCCTTTCGCCGCCTCGTTATAGGCGTGTACGAGGTTGTCTATCGTGACAGATTTGGAGCCGTATTCCTTGCGGATCCAGTTGGCGTTCGGAAGGTTGATACCGATAGGGGTTGCGGGATAGCAGTCGCCGGCAAGAATAGCCGCCGTGATTACCTTGGCACTCACGCCTTTCACTTCCTCTTTCTTGTACTTGGGGTCAGTGGTGGAGTGGTCCTCAAACCACTGTGCGTTCTTTGAGATCGTCTCCGTGCGCTTGGTGGCAGCCAGGTCTTTGAAGTTGACCATGGACTCCCATGTGCCGGTGATACCCAGCGGGTCGGAGTATGTCTCCGTGAAACCGTTGACATAGTCCACACGGCTGTCAAGATCTTTCACCCACGCGATACAATACTCATTGAAGGTCTTGAGGTCGCCCGTCTCGTTGAAGGCAATCATCTTCTCGATAGCCAGTTTCTGGGCGTCGTTTTCGGCGTACTTGAGTGCCTCGCGGAGCCAGTAAACGACATGCTCCAGCGCCTCTCCGTAGAGACCGCCCACTTTATAGACGCGCTCTACTAATTGAGAATTGAGAATTGAGAATTGAGAATTATCAGCTTTAACCAATTGCGAGTTCAGACCGATCCACAGCGGCTCGGGGCTGTTGTCCTTATGCGCAGCATACCATGCTTCGGCTTCCGCTTGGGTCACGCCTTCGCCATAGTAGTTACCGGCAGAGTTGAGCACCAGATCCACGCCGTCCTGTGCCGTCGTGCGCTTGGGCATGACAGCCGGATCGAACATGACGGGGAGGATCGCAGGGTCGTAGGTCACACCCGCTTGCTCACAGGCTGCCACGAACCACTCCTGGCTGAACTCCGGCAAGAACTTGTCTTCGGAATAATGATGGTGAATACCATTGGAGAACCAGACGCGCTTGAGGTAACGCTCGAAGGCGGCGAACTCCTCTGGATTTGAAGATTTGAGGATTTGAAGATTTGAAGATTCGTACAATGCCTCGCAGGCACGGCGGATACGGAGGTTATACCGTCCGTTCTGGTCAAAGAGGATGTCGCGACCCCATAATGCCGCCTCACTCAGACAATAGACGAGTTGCTTCTGCTGCAAACTCAACGAATCAAACTCCGGCACGTCGTAGCGCAGGATCTCCAGGTCATAAAACTTATCCACGTTGTATTGGAAGGATTGCGGTTGCTCTTTCTTTTGGCAGGCTACAAGCGTCAACGCCGCAGCCAAAACGAATAGGATTTTCTTCTTAGCCATAAAGGCACGATTAACTTCGTTTTTCATCAGATTCTCTCAAGTACAGTGTGTACCAACTCTTTGATACGCGGTTTGTAGTCAGTGTTCGCGGCTTCTATCTTACGCTGTGCGATGACGCAGCAGACGGTCATGGCGCGGTGCCCCATATGGAGTGCCAGACCGGCGATGCAGGAGCCTTCCATCTCATAGTTGGTGATTCGCTGACCCTCATAGCGGAAAGCGGAGATCTTCTCGTTGATATCAGGCACCGCCAGATCCACGCGCAGCACGCGGCCTTGGGGCCCATAGAAACCGTTGGCAGCGATCGTGCAGCCGCGCATCATGTCGTCTTTGGCGATACGGTCCACCAGTTCGGGGTTAGCCGCTACTACGTATGGTACAGCCGCCTTTTTCGGATAGCCGACGAAGTCCACAAAAGCCTTCTCGAAACCGAGGTCGGCTATCTTGTCGCGGTTCTCATAGAACGCCAGCACGCCGTCGAAACCGATGGATTTCTGGCTGACCAGGAAAGTACCCAGAGGGATGTCCTCCTGCATACCGCCGCACGTACCGATACGGACAATATCAAGCACCCGTTTCTCGGCTTTCTCCGTACGGGTAGCGAAATCAATGTTCGCCAGCGCGTCGATCTCGTTCATCACGATATCGCAGTTGTCGGTTCCGATACCGGTCGATATACAGGAGATACGTTTGCCGTGGAACTTACCGGTAATGGTATGAAACTCGCGACTCTGAACGTCGCACTCGATAGAGCCTTCGTCGAAGAAGGATGCCACCATATTTACACGGTCCTGGTCTCCCACAAGAATCACTTTGTCTGCCAGGAACTCCGGTTTAAGATGTAAATGGAACGCAGAACCATCTGCATTGATGATCAACTGCGAAGCAGGGAATGTTTTCATAGCAATGAATAATGATTAATGATTAATGAATATCAGGCTTCACCGCCGGTAAAAGTAAGCGGGAGTGTAGTGCCGTGAGCAGGACCTCCGACAGGATTGATTGTTCCGAATTTCTGCTCGTATTGGGCAATGTTGTTTTGCAAAGCACCGAGGATCTTCTTTGCCTGGTCAGGCGTAACCACTACCCGTGACACTACGTTTGCCTGAGGCATGCCCGGCATAATTTGGGCAAAATCCAGTACGAACTCCGTCGGTGTATGTGCTATCAATGCCAGATTGGCAAATACTCCTTGTGCTTTATCAGGAGTGATGTTGATTGATAATTGTTTTTGTTCGTTTGCCATAATTCTAAATTTTTAATTGTGAATTGTGAATTGTTCTTACCATTTGTTGTTTCGTTTCGGGACTATGAGGATCCATAGGTTGACCAGCGGCAGCATGATGTCAAACCACAGGACGCTGAACATATTGAATCTCTCCAACCCCATTCGCCGCGCTGAGACATTGAGGATGGCTGTCTGCATGATCCACCGGATGAAAAAGAGCCCTATAGCCACCATAAACGGTATGGCAGGGAGTGCAAGGGAGGTGGGACAATAGAGTACAGATACCGCTATCACAGCCGCATAGAAAAGCCCTCTGGTCATAGGTTCTATGCCTAACCGCATTTTGGTGCTTTCTTTGTATGCCGGCGAGACGGAGAGATGGCGCCGCTTCTGCTGAAGCCATTCCCGCATCGTCTTCTTGGAGAGCGACCATGTATAACTCTCGGGCGAGAGCACAACTGCCGTGTTCTGTTTGGTAGCTACATGGTTTACGAACAGGTCGTCGTCTCCAGCCACTCTGTTCATCAGATGGGTGAAACCGCCCGACTCAAAGAAAAGCGCCTTGCGGTATGCTAAATTCCGTCCCACGCCCATATACGGAATACCGCAAAGCGCTGCTCCAAGATAGTGTAAGCCGTTGAATAATGTATCATATCGCACCAGACGGTTCACGAAACCTTTTTCCGCGAAATACGGACTGAATCCCAGAACGATATCCTTGGTACTTTGGTACTGCCCACCTGGCCCACTTGGTACTTGGTCACTTGGTACTTGGTCACTTGGTACTTTGCCGAAACCCTGCATCATGGTCCGGATCCATTGGTTGCTCTCCGGCACACAATCCGCATCGGTGAGCAGCAGATAGTCGTATTTCGCCGCCTTGGCAGCCAATGTGAGTGCCAGTTTCTTGGTAGAACCCACCCGTGCCCCATAGGGTACAAAAGTCATATGCAGCCGCGGGTCATGAACCATATACCGCTCTATCATTGCCCTCGTCTCGTCCTCCGAGCCGTCATCCACCACAATCACTTCGTACTCCGGCCAATCCTGCGTCAGAATAGCCTGCAGATACTGCGAGATGTTATACGCCTCGTTGTGCGCACAGAGTACCACCGACACGCCCGGTACATTTTCCATCGGGTCTGCCGCCGCCAGCCCATTTTTCCTGTCTCTTCTTAACCTGCGCGCAGGAGCTGCCATATAACGGGCATAGAAATACAACTGAGCAAGGAACAACACGCCCAAAACACCGATAGACACCCAGTCCGCTATGTCCAATTCCTCTACTATCAACGCTATTTTTAATTTTGAATTTTTAATTTTGAATTTTTAATTTGTACACGTGCGTACTGCTTCCGTCTTCCGCCTTGACGGTGATCACCCATGGCTTGCCGTTGATCTCACCGGGAACAACCGTCATTTCCTGGCTATCCAGTTTGCGTCCGTTGAAACGTGCTTTCTCGCCTTTCATATTGGTGAGAGTGCCAATACCGCGGTAGCCCGCTATCTGAATCTCCGACGGCTGAGAGCTGATCTCTGACAGCTTGTACACCTGTTCCTTGGCGGTATTGGGGTCAAAATCCTTCCACTCTTTGCCGTTGACCAGCAGTTTGTCTATTTTGGAAGAATAGATCAGTTCCACGTCGTCCACGTAGAGCGCATTGCCGTCGTATATACCGTCATTAGCCCGGAAGGCAGGGTAGTTGCCGGCGGAGAAGATCACATTGCACATGGATGGTTTGGCATTACTCATATAGAAAATAGGCACTTTGATCCGGGTCCACTCCTCGTATTTGGCACGTGCACGGTGCCATCCTTCGGCTATCTGCTTCGCCGGCTGTTCCACGCCGAACTCATTGCCGTCTGTTGCGCGTCGGATATCCGATTCCTCGTTGATGCGCTCGGTCGTGGTGGCTGTACCTTTCTTGTTCTTGTATTGGCTGCTCTTGGATGTGCCCTGCCATGAATAGAACAGCAGATGAAAATCTTCGTCGTTGGTCTTAGGTCCGACACGCTTGATCCACACACTCATCGTGTCTGGCCGGTGGGTCCACGCGATTCCTCCTTCCGTTCCGGCGGTAGCGCCGTTCACGTTCAGCCCTTTCAGGTACTGCCACGGCTGGCCTAATGACACATAACCGGGACCCGTCGCGCCGATACCCAGCTTAGGTATTCCCACTGCGCGGTCTTTCACATAAGCACAATAGCCCGACCGGCCGGGTTTCTGGTATAAGAAAGTGAACTTAAAGCCCGCCTGATTGACATTCGAGCCGTGCCATTGGGTCAACTGGATATCACCATTGAATTTGTCTCCCCAACTCTCGAAATGAGGATCCGGCAATTGCTGGGCTGACACACCCATAAACGCGCCGAGAAGCGCCAGTACGAAGATTTTTCTTTTCATATGCATTAATTTCGCTACAAAATTACAACTTTTTTTGCATATATGCAAACTTTTTACTACTTTTGCAAAGGATTTATACAAATTTCATGCCTATGGCGAATGTTTTTGGAGACAAATGGAGTTTCACCAGCTTTGGTGAGTCGCACGGAGCGGCGATAGGCGGTGTGCTGGACGGTGTGCCTGCCGGTCTGCATATAGATTTTGCAATGATCCGCGAGGAGTTGGAAAGGAGAGCCGGGAAAGGGACAAAGGGACAAAGTACCAAGTACCAAGGAGTCTCACCCCGCGCACTGCGTGAACCCGACGAAGTGGAATGGCTCTCCGGAGTCATAGAAAGTGACCAAGTGACCAAGGACCAAGGACCAAGTGACCAAGTACCAAGTGACCAAGTACCAAGTGACCAAGTGACCAAGGACCAAGGACTAACCACCTTAGGCACCCCCATTGCATTCCTCATCCGCAATAAAGATGCACGGCCCGAAGACTACGAATTTCTCAAACACTCCTACCGCACCGGACATGCCGACAAGACCTACGAGCAGAAATACGGTATCCGCGACTGGCGTGGCGGCGGCAGGGCTTCGGCGCGCGAGACGGCAGGACGCGTGGTCGCCGGATGTATCGCCAAACAAGCCTTGCGGCTCAAAGGCATCACTATCCATGCCGCTTTGATCCAGGTAGGCGCAGAGACCGACCCTGCCCAATTCGCTGAGACCATCGCCGCATACAAACGTGACGGCGACTCGATAGGCGGAATCATAGAATGCCGCATCAAGGGACTGCAGGCAGGAGTAGGCGAACCGATCTTCAACAAACTGCAGGCGGAACTGGCTTTTGCTGTCATGAGCATCAATGCCTGCAAAGGATTCGAGTACGGCACCGGTTTTGAAGGTGTGACGCAACCCGGCTCCGCTATCAATCATATCTCCGGAGGCATTGCGGGCGGCATAGCAGACGGCACGGATATCACCTTCCGCTGCGTCTTCAAACCCACACCCACAACCCCAAAAGCGCTGGCTAAGGGACAAAGGGACAAAGTACCAAGTACCAAGGTCGGTCGCCATGATGCTTGCGTCGCTGTACGCGCCGTGCCCGTCGTAGAAGCCATGACGGCTCTCGCTTTGATCCAGCTTTTGTAAGAAATGGACGAGTTGGGATCATAGGTCAAAGAATCCTAACTGACTGATAGCCAATAGCATTCTGGCGATATATTCGCTGTCAGGTACGCTCCACCGGAAGCCAAGGCGCAACAGCACTTGCGAGGTGTACTCGTTATCACGGTCCACTTGCTTCGAAGGCTGTCCGTTCGCCATGTTCTGATAGGCGAGCATAGTGGTCAGCAGGGCTGCTTTCTTAGGATCCGCGGCGGCTTGCTGTACCAACGCGCCGAACTCCATAGACTCGACAAAACGTATATCCGTACCTATTTTCTTCAACTCGTTCAGCACATCGCCCAACAAGCGCGTATGGGTGTTGTAAGGCTGGAAGACCGTACAGTCATCCGGAGTCGTAGCCAACAGAACGATAGCCCGCGCCGTCTCGTTGATAGGCGAGAACTCGGTAGGCGAGTCGTACTGCTCATAGGGGCAGCAGCCTAACATATGGAAGATCTTGATACGGCCCATATAGCTGTTGGTGGAGAAATTGACTTGGAACTCGCCGTCATAACTGCGTGCCGCGAGATTACCCACCCGCATAATCTTTGCCTTGAGCCCCTTATGCGCCACAGCGTCCAGAATAAGGCGGTCGGCAAGGAACTTCGAGTGCATATACTGGTTGCCCAGATACTGACCGAAATAGATATTCCGCTCCGTCAGGACAGGTGCAGGCACATTATTCCCGATCCAGATACCTCCGGTGGAGGTGGTGGACACATGCACGAGCCGTGCACCGGTAGCCAGACAGAAGTCCACGCAGCGTTGTGCACCGCCGATATTCACATCCTCAATATCCGTGCCTTTGGAGAAATGCTTTACGTTCGCGGCGCAGTTGAAGACGGTCTGAATGCTGATATCTGAAAGCAGATGGCTGAAATCATTCGTCACATCGCCGTTGATGACGAACAAACGCTTGCCAAAGAGGTCGTCGAAACGATGGCTGAAATAGTAGAACAGCAAGTTGCGCACACGACGCTCGGCATCATGCCGGTCCTTGCCGCGCACAAGGCAGGTGATTGTCTCAGCATCGGAGTCGATGAGTTCTTTGAGCACATGGATACCGAGGAAACCTGTGGCACCGGTAAGAAGAACATGACCTAAGCCATTTACCATTTTGTCATTTACCATTTGACCATTTAGGAAGGTGGTCAAGGTGTTCTTTTGGAGCAGTGCGTTGATGGGTTCATAATCAAAATCCGTAATGACCGTATCGGGTGCGTCGCTGTCATTTTCCGTTTTGCCATTTACCATCTGCGCCAACTGCCGCGGCGTAGGATGGCTGAAGAGGTCGGCATAAGCGATGTGCTGTCCGCCTTTCTCCGCCTCGATGATGACGCGTGTCACCATGAGCGACGTGCCGCCCAGATCGAAGAAGCTATCCGTCGCACCTACTTTCTCCAGGCTCAAGACATTCGCAAAGATGTCCGCAAACAGTTTTTCGGTCTCGTTGGCGGGTTCTACTATTGTACTTGGTACTTGGTCCCTTTGTACCTTAGGAAGCGGTAACGCTTTCCTATTCACTTTCTGGTTCTGGTTAAGCGGAATAGCGTCAATCTGCATCGTAGCAGCAGGCACCATGTATGGCGGTTTGGTCTCGCGGATGAAGGCATTGAGCGCCTGCACATCTATCTTCTCGTCGCTGACGATATATGCCGCGATAAACTTACCGCCGTTGGGGTAATCGAACGCCTGCACGGTAGCATCTTTGATACCGGGGAACTGACGTATCACCGTCTCCACCTCTTTCAGCTCGATACGGAACCCGCGGATCTTGACTTGTCCGTCGCGCCGCCCTACAAACTGAATGTTGCCGTCCGGCAGGTATCGTACAATATCTCCGGTTCGGTAACAACGCACCTTAGTACTTGGTACTTGGTCTCTTGGTACTTGGTCACTTGGTACTTCTACAAACGTCTCTGCGGTCTTTTCGGGCAGGTTCAGGTAACCGCGTCCTACTTGCGGGCCACTGACCCATAACTCGCCTGCGGCACCGAGCGGCAGACGCTGACCGTCGGTATCCATGACGAACAGTTGCAGATTATCCAGCGGCTTGCCGATAGGGATATGCTGTTCATAGCCGTCCAGACAATAGGTGGTGGTGAAGATAGTACACTCGGTCGGACCATAGCCGTTGTGCATCTTGTAGTTGGTTGGCGGCGTGAGGGCAGCCAGTGCTTCACCGCCCACAGACAGATGTCTCAGACTATGGCACTCTATATTCGTAGCGAACTGGAATCCGATCTGTGTGGTCATGAACGAGTGGGTCACTCCCTCTTGGTCAAAATAACGTCCCAACTCCGGCAGGTTCAGTCGCATGTCTTCGGGGATGATGCAAACCGCCGCTCCGCAGGTCAGTGCCGGGTACATATCCATCATATTGGCATCGAAACCGAACGAAGCATATGCCGCCACTTTGTCGCCGGCGTGCAGGTCGTAATAACGGTGGTACCAGTGGCAGAACGCCACGAGGTTACGATGCTCCAGCATCACGCCCTTCGGCACACCCGTCGAACCGGAAGTATAGAGAAGGATAAATAAATCTGATGGCTGAATGCTGATTGCTGAATGCTTTTGACTTTCGACTATTGACTTTTGACTCAGTTTCTCTAACTCTTTCTCTGTCAGCAGCATGCAGCTGTTGCCGTCCTGCTGCATATAATTGAGTCGCTCTTCCGGGTAAGAGGGGTCGAGCGGCATGTATGCACAACCTGTTTTGAGCACGGAGAGCGCGCCGATAGTCATCCATTCGGAGCGTTCCACTTTGATGGAAATGACATTCGTTGTCGGGTGCAGCCCGGCGGCTATGCGGTCGGTTATCTCATCTAACTCGCGGTAGGTGATTCGTTTGTCGCGGAAGATGATGGCGATGTTATCCGGCGTCTTCGCCACCTGCGTTTTGAAGAGCGAGAGTATGGTCTGCGTGTCATCATAGTCCACATGGGTCTCGTTGAAACTATCCAGCAGCGCTGTCTGTTGCTCGTCCATCAGCGAGACGGAGCGCAACGGGGCTTTGGTATCCTTGGCGAACGCACTCACGGCATTGCTAACCGACTGCGCGAGGCTCTGCATCATCTCGCGGCTGTAACGGCCGTTGTCGTACTCAATCGCCACAGAAGGTTTGCCATCCACCTCCACGATATAGAACGCAATCTTGAACTTCGGCACATTCAGTTCCATGTTCTCCGTCTCAACCGCCTGTCCCTTCACCTTGTATTCGGAAAGGACGCCGAGCTGGTAGGCGTACATGATTTCTGCTGTCAGGTCGTAGTCGGCGGCTATCTGTGCAAACGGATAGTTCTCATGGGAGAGTGTCTGCTCGAATTTTCCGCCTGTCTCCCGAACGAACTGCTCTACGCTCTGCGTGCCTATCTTGCTGCTCAATGCAAGCGTGTTTACCATCATGCCAATCGTGTTCGCCATCTTGAGGTTGCTCCGGCCGTTGGAGATAGTGGTGATACAGAGGTCGTCGTTGTTCGCGAACCGCGAGAGCGTGTAGAATACTGCCGCGAGTGTTGCGCCGGCCGCTGTCACGCCTGCGGTTTTTGCCACCTGCTCGGCTGCCTGCAGATTCATTGGCGCATAAACCTGCCCTATCTCGCCGTCTTTAGGGTTGGTCAGGTCCGCCGGTAACTCCGTCACGCCCTCCACTTCTGCCAACTGCGAGTGGAAGAACTCTTTGGCTGCTGCGTATTCCGCGCTATCCTCTGCGGCCTGTTCATCCGCCACGAACTCGGCATAAGAGCACATTTCCGGTTCGATGGTCCCGCCGTTCAGCAATGCGCACAACTCATTGAAGAACACATCATACGAAGCGCCGTCGCATACCAAATGGTGCATGTCGCAATAGAGATACAGAGCCTTTTCGGTCTGCACGATGCTGAACCGGAAGAGTTGGTCTTTCGAGAGATTGAAGGGCTGCACGAACTCCGCACGATAGGCATCCAACTGCGCTTCTTGCAAGTCAATCGTCTCCAGCCTCAGCTCTTGACTTTTGTCTATCAGTTGCTCCACTCCGGTCTCGTTTGTCAGGAAGTGTACAAACAGCTCCGGGTGGTTTCGAACGACTTGTTCCACTGCTGCACGCAGTTCCTCCGCACGGACGCCCTCCGGTAATCGCGCGCGCATGGGAATATTATATAGTGTTGAAGTGGGGTTCTTCATACACTCGAAATAGACGCCTGTCTGCGCGTGGCTGAGAGGGAATGAGACCGCTTCGCTCAAAGTAGAAGGAGTCTTTTGACTTTCGACTTTTGACTTTTGACTGCCATCCATCATCGCCTTCAATATCTCGTTTTCGATAACCTGGATGTTCGCCCCTTTGATAAGCAGTTTGGCATCAAGTTGCACGCCGAAACGCTTATAGACCTGCGTAGCCAGTTTGATAGCGGAGATAGAACTCAGTCCCACGTATCTCAGATCGGTCATGATTCCGAAATCGCTGTTCCCCACGATGCCGGCGACCATGTCACGCAACTGCTCCTCCAATACATTGAGCGGTGTTGCCTCCTTCGTACATTGTACATCGTCCCCTTGTACTTTAGGAAGCGGTAACGCTTTCCTATTGACTTTCTGGTTCTGGTTGAGCGGAATAGCATCTATCTGCATCGTGACAGTCGGTACCATATAAGGTGGTTTCCTGTCCATGATAAAGGCGTTAAGTGCCTGAATATCAATCTGTTGGTCAGAAACGATGTATGCTGCGATGAACTTACCGCCGCCTTCCGGAAAATCAAAGGCCTGCACGGTGGCGTCCTTGATACCCTCAAACTGTCGGATAACCGCCTCTACCTCTTTCAGTTCAATACGGAAACCGCGGATCTTGACTTGTCCGTCTCTGCGTCCGACGAACTCAATCGCTCCGTCCTGACGATAGCGCACGATGTCGCCTGTCTTATATACGCGAACCTTTGTACCTGGTAGTTTGTTACTTGGAACTTCCACAAACGCCTCTGCGGTCCTCTCGGGTTGGTTGAGATAACCGATACCTACCTGCGGTCCGGCTATCAGCAGTTCGCCTGCGGCACCCCAAGGTACACGCTTGCCGTTCTTATTGACAATAAAGAGTTCGGCTGTGTCGTTCGGATAACCGATAGGGATGTTCGGTTCGTTCTTCTCCACCCGGAAACTGGATACATAGACCGTACATTCCGTCGGACCGTAGCCATTCCACAAATGATAGGATGGCGGATTCAATGACATCAGTTTTTCGCCACCCACGCCGAGACATTGGAATCCGGGTATCTCGGGATAGTTGATAGCCATCTGCGTGCCTACTTGGGTCGTCATGAAAGAGTGCGTGATACCCTCTTTGACAAAATAGTCATATATGCCATCCAGATCAAAACGTATATCTTCGCCAATAACATATATGGCTGCGCCGGCATACATACATCCCCATAGATCCATCATATACGCGTCAAAACCGTAACCGGCATACGTGGCGTACCGGCTCTCGGGCGTCAGATCTATATGATGGGTATGGTAATCGCAGAAAGCGAGGATGTTCTGTTCGCTCAGCATCACGCCTTTCGGTGTGCCCGTTGTTCCCGATGTATAAAGCAGTATAAAGGCATCTCCGCCTTCATATTTTGCGGCATCCTGACGCATGAACTCCAGCCGCTCGGCGGGATAGGAACTATCCAGCGGCATGGCAGTAAAGCCGGCTTTGGCGATAGCGAGCGGCACAATCACCATCTGTTCGTTACGCGGCACGGAATAACCCATCACATGCTCGCCGCAAGGATAAACTACATACTTTTCGCTTTCAACCTTCTCTAAACTTTCATCTTTTAACTTTAGACTTAGCTCGTCCGTGAGCCTGTCCACTTCCGCATACGTCAGCCGCACATCGCCAGCCACAACACATATAGCATCCGGCTGTTCAGTTGCGTGCTTTTGGAAACGTTCCACGAGGGAATCCTTGGTACTTGGTACTTGGTCACTTGGTCCCTTTTCCGGGTTTCGAAGGTCCAGCCACTTGATCTGCTCCTCATCGCAATACTCCATCTCACTCACGTTCTCCGCCGTCACCATCGAACGGAGGATCCTGCTATATGTCTTTGCCAACTCCTGCATGAACGCATCGGAGTAATCGGCTTCGCTATAACTGAGCTTGAGGAGATACTGCGCATCGGCTTCCAACAGTTCGGCACACAGTTTCCATCCCGGAGTGGGTTTGCGGAGATCTACGAACGGTACTAACTGCTCCCCTAAACGCAGGGAACGTTTGTCGTTAATAACCGGTCCCTGATAGACGAACATCACTTGGTTATTGAGTCCCAGGTCCCGCACCGCATCCGGGTAAGCATAATACCGGTATTTCTGCGTCTGCTGTAACTGCGCATCCATCCCCGCCAACAACTGCTGCAGGCTGACTGCCGATGGCTGATTGCTCCAGTTCAGAAAGACCGGCAGTGTATGAACCATCATCGTCACCGAGCCCCATGTTCTTCTGTCCGTACGTCCGAAGAAAGCGGTGCAGTATGAGGCTTTTTCTTCGGCGCTATATGCAGCCAGCAACAGTCCCCAGGCCGCCTGCATGATGACGCTCTCTTTGGAGCCAAACCGTTTCTCAATCGCTTGCACCTCTTCTTTGGTCACCGTCAGCGGATAAGAACGGTAAACAAACCCCTCCCCATCCCTCCCCTCAAGGGAGGGAGCCGGGATTGGCAAACTATCTATCTCCGCTGCATCTGCAAACTCACGAGCGTACCATTCGCGGACTGCGGTCATCTGTGCTTCATCGGCACGCTGAGCAGCCTCTGCTTGTGCTATCGCTGCCCCGTCCATCAGTTCGCCGGACAAAGCCTTGCCTTCATACGCACGGCTGATATCCCGCAGCAGTACCGTCATTGAGAACCCGTCCGAAATCACATGGTGAAGATCAAGATAAAGATATTTACCATTGGGACATTTACCATTTACCATTTGGTATATTTCCGCCCGATACAGCCTCTCTCCGTGTATATCCATTGTGCGGGCGAAGGTCTTCTGAACTTCCTTCCACTCTGCCTCTGATACCGTTCTTACCTCTACCACAGGCGTTTTCCCCTCTCCATAAGAGAGAACCGGGGTTAGGTTTTCCCCGTCCGGTTCTATATGCCCCAGGATATACGGGTGGGCGCACAAAGCGTCATAGACCGCCTGCTGCACCCGCTTTGTATCCGTGTCCCCGGGAAGAGGGAGGAGTACGGGGTTCTGGTAATTACGTACATCATCAACCGATGCCTCACAGGCATAATACACGCCTAATTGCGCTTGGCTTAACGGGCTTCTCATAGCTTTCGACTTTTTGCTTTCGACTTTCGACTTTCTACTCTATCTCAAAGATATTCCGGAATCCGCTCATACGGAATATGTCTGCTACGTCTTCATTCAAATGGCAAATCCGGATACTGCCGCCTTTGGTTTCTGATTCCCGTTTGAGTTGCATAAAGAATCGCAAGCCGGCTGAGGAGATATACTCCAGTTCCGTACAGTCGATCACTAATGTGTTGCCGGCAATGTCCAGCACTTGTTGTAGTTCGTCAGCCTGTTCGGTGGTAGCTACCGTGTCCAGTTCGCCGATGATGCGAACCAAAATCTCATCTTTCGATTGTTCAATAGTGATGTTCATATCAGATGTTTTTTATTATGGTCAATTCATTTTGATTATCCATGCGGCGGTAATGAAGTTCGTCTGCCATCTGCCGCAGCAAAGCGATACCCAGTCCTCCAATCTGCCGTTCTTCAGCATTTTTGGCAGTATCCACCTCTTTTTGTGCCGTAGGGTCAAAGATCGTGCCGTTATCGGAGATCTTGATACAAAATTGTCTTTCGGCATTCGACTTTTGACTTTCGACTTTCAACTCTATCGCCGTTGCCTGCGAATAGTTGATGATGTTCACAACCGCTTCCTCCAACGCCACTTCCAGGCGCTTGAGCGTCCGTTTGTCCACTCCTGCACACAGTCCGTAATTATGCAAAGCGTTTCTGAATACAGGCAGTTGGTCCAATCTGTTTTCCAGATGTAGGGTCAAAGGTTGTACATCATTGGTCAGGCGGATGGTCATTATGGTCATGTCATCTGTTTGTTCGGCTCTGCCGATATAACGGACACATGCTTTTCGGATGGCGTTTATACTGTCGCTGCCAGCAAGCGGGATGGTCTCTGCCGCCATTTTCCTCCACCTCTGTGCTCCCAGCATCTCCCGTTTTTCGTTTCTGGCTTCTGTTATGCCGTCCGTATAGAGAACCAAGGTCTCATTTTTGCCAAGCATGGTGCCTTGTTCTTCAAAACGAAAGGTGCCTTGGTAACCCAATGGGATGTTCGGGAGGACGGCCAACTCTTTTGTACTTGGTACTTCGCCGCTTGATACCTTAATGGGCGGCAAGTGTCCGGCATTACAGTACAACACCTCGCCGGTAGGAATATGCAGCCGTCCGATAAAAGCCGTGACGAACATCAATGACGGGTTGTTGTCGCTCAGCACAGCGTTAATGTCTTCCATAATGGATTTGGGAGATTGCAATCTTCGCACAGTGGATCGGAACAAATTGACCGTAGCACTCATAAACATCGCTGCAGGCACACTCTTCCCACTCACATCGCCGATGATGAAATAGAAATCATCATCTTTTCTATAGAAATCATAGAGGTCCCCTCCTATTTCGCGCATCGGCTCCAGGGCTGCCTGTACTTCAATATCAGACCATCTGTCTTCCACTTTAACCTTCTCGCGTTCACCAATCCGCAGAATCCCCTTCTGAATACTACTGGCAATGCGCAACTCCTTCTCCAACACCTTGTTTTCCGTTTCAGCACGAACATATTCTGTTTGGTCCTGCCATAGACGGCGAATGAGCAGTCCTGCTACCAATATACCTATGACGAGTACGATAAACGTAATTAGCGACACCTTGATCATACCGTCCCAAATATGGTGATTCGGGACTGCTATTACCAACATCATTTCTGCCGGAGAAAGTGCTTTCTCCGAGACAATCATCTTGTCCCAATTATCCGCTTCTCCGGTCTGCACAATCAAAGTGCCGCCGGGCCCATACAACTGACACTCCGCATCTTCATATGGACGGGCTTCAAGTAATACCTGTTTTGCCCATGACAATGTAAAATCCGCGCCCGCTACGCCCATCACATTATGGTAGTCGTCATATGCCTTAAGCGAATAGGTGAAAATGAGACTGTCTGTGTCAATATCATTGTAGGATCGGCTCCAATAGCCGTTCTCACCGCTCAGCATGGCACCTTTGTACCAGTCGCGTTCAAAATAATCGAACTTCGTCTCTAATTGATAACTGATAATCGAGTCTTTGTTCGCGCGTGCCGCACAAACCGCATAATGTTTGCCTTGATCGGGAAAATAATTGGGAGTATAGCAGAAATAGCAACTATATAAATACGGGAAACGCCATAGAACGGTTTCTATGTGATTGTATAGTGCCACTGTGTCTTTCCCGTTCCGGGGCAGATAACTCGCTATCTCCGATACGGCATCGCACATGTCATGCAACTCATAAATCACATCCTTCTGCGCCAGTTCCATCTTGCAATCTATCCGCTCCATGATGTCTGACTTGCTGCGCTGATAGGACAACACGAACTGAATCGTCATGGCAATGACGAGAAAAACAGCGGATGCTATAGGTAAAGACTTGATTCGCATATTTGAATTCAAAATACCGGTTGGCCGGTAATGTCGTATATCTTTTCTCCAAGGCGAATGTAAAGCCGCCCCTCACGAAGCACTTTCACGCAATGTACATCACTCTTCGTGGTTTCTATGTCTGTTTCGCTGTTTGGCTTACGCGCCATGCGGATAGCCGCTATGCCGCCGTCACCGCTCGTCTGCGCGGCTGATTGCCAAACCGCTGATTTCTTTCATTGTTTTTTTCTTCATCGTGCCGCACTCGGTACGCGTGAAGTCTGTGTTTTCCTGCAGGGTCGTGCCGTTGTAGTTAATTCCGGCACCCCATGCCATAGTAGCGGACACAAAGCCCGCTACTATAGATATAAGGATGCGTTGCATATTACTTTGTACTTAGTCCCTTGGTACTTGGTACTTAGTAACTTAGTTACTTAACCACTACCGGTTTGTATTTCGGCACAAGCGCCTTCATTACGCTCCAGCCGATGAGGTAAGCAACCGCGCAGATGCAGAACACAATCATGTACGCTGCCGGTTTGCCGGTGAAGCCTGCGAAAGCAAAGGCATCGCCTAATTGGGCTGCATGGTCGAAGAGCATACCCGAACCTTTGTTGATGAGGAACGAGCCTACACCGCCTGCCATGGCACCGATACCGGTGATGGTAGCGACAGCCGATTTCGGGAACATGTCACCCGTGGTGGAGAAGATATTCGCGCTCCAGCTCTGGTGAGCAGCACCCACGATACCGATGATGATTGCTACAGCCCAAGGACCATAGATACCGCCAAGCGGCTGTGCGAACAACGCCAGAATGGGGAAGAACGCAAAGATCAGCATAGCGCGCATACGGCCTGCGTACGGCTCCATGCCTTTCTTCTCTACGAAGATCTTAGGCAGATAACCGCCGAACAGCGAAATCACTGTTACGATAGCGTACAGCGTGAAAATCAGCGCAATACCCTGAGGGTCGGAAGCCTTGATACCGAACTGGTCTTGGAAATAAGCCGGAGCCCAGAAGAGGAAGAACCACCAAACGCCGTCGGTCATGAACTTACCAAACGCAAACGACCAGGTCTGTTTGTGCTTGAAAGCCTCGCCGAACGACATCTGCTTCTCTTCCTTGGTACTTGGTACTTGGTCACTTTGTCCCTTTTCCTCGTCTTGGTGGATATATTCGAGCTCAGCCTCGTTCACATGCTTGCTCTCTTCCGGTTTGTCATAGACAAAGATCCAGATACCTGCCCAGAGGAAGCCCAGCGCACCGATGATGATGAACGCCCACTCCCATCCGAGGCTCTTCGCCAACAGAGGAATAGTAGCAGGAGCGGCCAACGCACCTACAGACGCGCCTGCGTTGAACAGGGCGGTAGCGAACGCACGGTCTTTCTTCGGGAAATACTCGGCGGTCACCTTGATAGCAGCAGGGAAGTTACCCGCCTCACCAAGTCCCAAGATCAGACGGCAGGCAAGGAACAGCCACACACTCACCATGGATATTGAACTCACTATCGCACCGGTTGCATTCAGCAAAGCAGCCTTGTCAGCAACACCTACGATCTGCTCGGTTACCCAACCGCAACCTGCGTGCATCACAGCGCCTAACGACCATACGATGATGGCAATCAGGTAGCCTTTCTTCGTACCCATCCAGTCGATGAACTTACCGGCAAAGAGGCAGAAGATAGCATACGCGATAGAGAACACACCGGTGATCGTTCCGTAGTCGGAGTCGGTCCAGTGGAACTCAGGCTGAATAAACTCTTTGAAGGTCAACGACAGAACCTGACGGTCCATGTAGTTGACGGTGGTGGCGAAGAAAAGCATCGCACACATGACCCAACGCCAGTTGGTCATGACAGCTTTTTTAACGTCATTCATAATAATTTTTAATTCTTAATTTTTAATTCTTAATTACTTACGGCACGCTGCAATAATGTCAAAACATTCTTGACATTTTGCCGTGACGTAAGCCCAGTCGCCGGCTTTCACCTTGTCGCTCGGGAAGAGTTTGGAACCCATACCTACGCAGTAAACGCCTGCAGCAAACCATTTCTCGAGGTTCTCTTTCTCGGGAGCCACGCCGCCGGTAACCATGATCTTCGACCACGGCATCGGAGCCATCAGACCCTTCACGAGGTTCGGACCAACCACATCGCCCGGGAACACCTTTGTGAAGTCGCAACCAACCTCCTGTGCTGCACCGATCTCGCTCGGTGTGAGGCAACCCGGACAGTAAGTCACGCAACGACGGTTACAAACCACCGCAATATCCTTGTTGAACAACGGACCAACTACGAAGTTAGCGCCTAACTGCAAGTACAGCGCAGCAGTCGGAGCGTCAACCACGCTACCGATACCGAGTGCCAACTCCGGGCACTCTTTAGCTACCCACTTGCTCAACTCGCCGAACACCTCATGTGCGAAATCGCCGCGGTTGGTGAACTCGAAAGCGCGTACGCCGCCTTCGTAGCAAGCCTTAATAACATTCTTACAAACTTCTACGTCCTTGTGATAGAACACAGGAACCATCGGTGCAGCGGCAATCTTCGCCATCACCTGAAACTTATCAAATTTAGCCATAATTTTAAGTACCAAGGGACAAAGTACCAAGTACTATTTTGTCTCCTTGGGTTCGTTAATAGATTTTCTTGTTGACACAATTGAACTTATAGTGATTTTAAGTAACTCAGTACACTCGCTAATTATATCCTGCATTCTTTCAGAGGGTAACATCTCGCATTCCTCTATCAAGGTTAACCAATGTAAAGTTTCATCCAATTCTTCCTCTACCATTTTTAATTTATTGATAAAGTCTTTCTCGGATTTGGCAATACAAGCTGCTCTATAATTAGCCGAAGGAGAAGTTCCTGAACGGACGATTTGACGCGCGATAGCCATAGCTGAAATGGTATGTGGCATCGCATCTACCATCTTTATTATACGGATGGCAAATTGTTTGTGTCGTTTCTGTAGTTCTGCTCCCTGCATAGCTCCTTGGTCCTTGGTACTTAGTCACTAAGTCACTTAAATTTATCTTTGTACTCGTCCATTCGCATTGCCGCCGGCAAGGCTCAGAACCTCATCCTCGCTGACGAGGTTGAAGTCGCCGTTGATGGTGTGCTTCAGAGCCGAAGCAGCTACTGCGAACTCAAGAGCCTGACCTTGGTTGTCCGGGTATTTGAGCATACCGTGGATCAGACCGCCGGAGAAAGAGTCACCGCCACCTACGCGGTCGATGATCGGGTTGATCTCGTAACGCTTGCTCTGGTAGAACTCCTTGCCGTCGTAAATCATGGCTTTCCAGCCGTTGAAGGTAGCGCTGTAGCTCTCGCGCAGCGTTGAAACAACGTACTTGAAGCCGAACTCTTTCATCATCTGCTCGAAAATGCCTTTGTAGCCCTCAGCATTGGTCTCGCCGCCTTCTACGTCTGCATCGGGCTTGAAGCCGAGACACAGCTCTGCATCCTCTTCGTTACCGATACATACATCTACGTACTTCATCAATGGACGCATGATCGAGATAGCTTTCTCGCTGGTCCACAGTTTCTTACGGAAGTTCAGGTCAACCGAAACGGTTACGCCGTGACGCTTGGCAGCCTCGCAAGCCAACTTCGTAATCTCAGCAGCCTTGTCCGAGATAGCCGGAGTGATGCCGCTCCAGTGGAACCATGCTGCACCCTCCATGATCTTGTCGAAGTCAAAGTCCTTCGGATCAGCCTCAGCGATGGCGCTGTGGGCACGGTCGTAAATAACCTTCGACGGACGCATCGAAGCACCGGTCTCGCAGTAGTACAGACCTACACGGTCACCGCCACGAACGATGTACTCGGTGTTCACACCATAGCGACGCAGCGAGTTAACAGCAATCTGACCGATCTCGTGCTTCGGCAGTTTGGTTACCAGATAAGCCTCGTGACCGTAGTTAGCGCACGAAATAGCAACGTTAGCCTCACCACCACCGGGGATGATACGGAAATGATCAGACTGAATGAAACGATCTTGTCCCTCCGGACTCAGGCGAAGCATGATCTCGCCCAATGTAATAATTTTAGCCATAGGTTAAATGAATTAAAATTGGTTAATAAATATTGTTAATTAGTTGTTTGTCTTTATTTGGTTTGTGTTTCCCGTAACAAGAAATCCTGTAATGTCTTCTTGTCCGGCAGTTGGTATTGAACTGCAATCTGCATATTTGATTTGTTATCAGACATAATATGTTTTATTAAATTTTCTTTTGGTTGTTTTTTTCTCTACTACCGGCTTACGAGCGGCATACGAGACGGATACGGGACGATAACTATTCGCGATAACTTAGCGGTCAATCAGCCATTCTCAAGCCACTCTCGCGCCACTTCGATTTCCCTTATCTGTTATTCCTCAAAATAATCGGTGTCTATACGTTTGATTTGATATGATTGCTTCAACGAGACTCCGACGCCACATTCAATCATATAATTAGCTAATTCCTTTCCATCAATCAAAACGACTTTTACATCCCCTTTCGGTTGGAATTGGCGTGCTTCTTTGGAGAAATAAGATGTGGTAATGAATACCCCTTTCTTGGCTCCTTGACCAACTAACGCTCCGACAAACTTCTGGATTTCAGGTTGTCCCACGCAATTATTCCAGCGTTTTGCTTGTACGTAAATTTTGTCAAGTCCGAGTTTGTCTTCTTTGATGACGCCATCAATGCCATCATCCTTCACATAGGCAGTAACAGTTCCCGCATCTTCCAACGAACCTCCATAACCCATTCCGACCAATACATCCACTACTATCTGCTCGAACTTTTGCGGAGATACATCCTTGAGAGAGGCTAATACATCATCCGCTAATTGGTTGTTTAGTTGTGAATATGCCTCTTCCAATACCTCTATTGGTGTTTTCTCTACTTCTTCCGTAGCGATGACTTCTTTTTTCTGTTTGGTGTTTGCTTTAGGTTTACGCCCATAAAACTCAACAAATGCAGGGTACTCAGCCAAAGTACGCAGAGTTACTTCCCCTGCTTTCAATCTTTTTAATCCTTCGGCAGTAATTTTATACTGACCATTCATGGCTTTTTCCGCCAAACCTGCTTTGCGCAGATATGTTCCTGCCCACAAGACACGGTTATACACCTGTGTCTGGCTTTGGTTGGCAATTCGCTCTTGTGCTTCCTCCTCGGTAAGCCCAAAATATTTTATTGCAAACTCTACAAGATCCTTGTTCTTATGGATGTTTCCATCTGACAAGCACTTTAAATAGGGTGTAAAAAAACTATCAAACTTTGGTACCATTTCTATAGTTGTTTTTTATTTTCTCATTTGTGCTATGACGAAGCCACGGAGGGATTATTTTTGGGTTTTCTTCGCTCGGTCATGTCTCGGTTGTGAGTCGGTCTTCGGTCGGTCAGGTGATTGACCCAATCCGCCAGTCTTGGCGGATACGGAGGGAGCGGGTATGCCAAAGCGGGCGGAGGCAGAGGGGGAGAGGGCGCAGATTTGGGCGGCGAGGGTGTTCATGTTGTGGAAACGGCTGTAGTCTGCCGTTGCAGGGACATCGTTCACGCTTTGCATATCATTCAATGCCCACGGGGAGAGGATGAGCAGTTGCCCCATCTCACATAATTGGTGGCGTCGCTTCTCCGGATTCCACCCATTGGGCATGGGTTCTTTCTGGAGGTGGATAAGCGGCAGGGCGTTCTCCATGCAATCCTTGACAAGTTGCTGTTCCCCTTTAGAGATACCCGGTGTGACTAGTACCGCACCGTCTTTGGCGGCTTGGAGCCATTGGTCTCTCTGCTGACGGAAAGTGTCCGTCGTCTCATATGGCGTGTTGTAATCGCGTTGGTCGCCATTCATCTTCCAACGATGGCAGAAGACCTGTTCCTTCCACGGCCGGCGAAGCAGGAAGATATTGCCATACGCGGCGAAGTCCATGTCTCCGATGGTGATGTGCTGCCGGCGTTGGAACAGATCCGGGTGCAACGCCCTCATGACCGCACGGCGCTGGTTATCCTGCACGTAGCGAATGATATTGTCCAGTTGCCCCTGACGGTAACAGATAGTGTCGTCGTAGTTATCCTCAAAGAGCGGCGTAACGCCGTTGGAGGCGTAGTACTCCTCGCGCTGCTTGCGGGAGGAACGGGCGAGACGGTCTCTATCTATGGCATCCGCCATATATGGCGGATACAGAGAGCGATAAACCTGCGTACAGCCGATCTTAAAGCCGCGGATAATCTCGCCTATACCGACATCCATGGGCTCATCCACCTGAAGGATGCCGTGGAAATGGTCGGGCATGACCTGATGACCAAGCACACGGATGTGCCGTCCGCGGGCGCTTTGAATGGCGGGTGTCTGGAGCCACTGGTCCGCGACGGATTGACCAAGTTCGGTCAACACCACGGAGGGCGCAGAGGGGTCGTTGTTCAGCTCGCCAAACAGACGCGCACGGTTATACGTGACAATCGTGATGAGGTATATTCCGCGCGCGCTGTAGTTCTGCCACACGGAATGAGGGCGGTGGGCGCCGTTAAGCAGCCCGCCTCTCTCTTTCCAATATGTGTACCAGTCGTTGGTCATGGGTATGATCCGCCATGCATGGCGGATGGCTATCAGAAGCGGAAGTAGTTTTTGGCGTTGTTGTAGCAGATGTCTTCGACCATCTGTTGAACGCGGGCTTTCTCGTAGCCGGTGTACGGGATCATGCCGTTCTCGATGTCGTTGCCGAGGACGTTGCAGAGCGTGCGGCGGAAATACTCGTGACGCGGATAGCTCAGGAACGAACGGCTGTCGGTCAGCATACCTACCATGCGACTCAAGAGACCGAGGTTACTCAAAGCCATCATCTGCTTCTCCATACCGTCCTTCTGATCGAGGAACCACCAGCCCGAACCGAACTGAATCTTACCCGGTACGGAACCGTCCTGGAAGTTACCCAGCATAGTGGCAATCACTTCGTTAGCGCACGGGTTGAGGTTATAGAGAATAGTCTTGGCGAGGTGTCCCTCGCTATTCATCTCATCCAAGAAATGGCTCATGGCTTTTGCGGTCGTGAACTCGCCGATGGAGTCGAAACCGGTGTCTGCGCCAAGTTGAGCGAACATCTTGCTGTTATTATTACGGATCGCGCCGTAGTGATATTGCTGGGTCCAACCCGAAGCATAGTCCATCTCAGCCTGCGCGTGCAGGTAAGCGTGCTTGTACTGACGGATCTCATAAACGCTCAACTCCTTGCCGGCGAGGGCTTTCTGGAAGATAGCGTTGATCTCTGCGTCGGTGTACGGCTCGTCATAGAACTCCTCGATACCGTGGTCGGAGAGACGGCAGCCCATCGACTCAAAGAAGTCATGGCGTTTCTGGAGAGCGTCCACCATATCTGCGAAGTTGCGGATCTCCACGCCGGCTACCTTAGCCAGTTTCTCGATGTATGCTTTCCACGTAGCGGCTTCGATGTTCATGCCTGCATCCGGACGCCATGTCGGCAACATACGCACCTCTGCAGTCGGGTCTTCCTTGACCATCTTGTGCCATTCGAGGCTGTCTGCCGGGTCGTCGGTCGTGCAGACGAGCTCTACATGGTAGTGCTTCATCAGTCCGCGCGGACAAAACTTCGGGTCGTTGGCGATGAGGTCGTTGCACTTGTCATAGATAGCGCGTGCGGTCTCGGGGTTCAGACGCTCCTCGATACCGAAAGCGGTCTTGAGCTCCAGATGGGTCCAGTGGTAAAGCGGGTTGCGGAAGGTGTACGGAACGGTCTCCGCCCATTTCTCGAACTTCTCCCAGTCGGTAGTGTCCTTGCCGGTGCAGAAACGCTCGTCCACTCCGTTGGAACGCATAGCGCGCCATTTGTAGTGGTCGCCCATGAGCCAGATCTGTGCGATGGATTCGAAACGTTTGTTCTCGGCAACCATCTGCGGAATAAGGTGGCAGTGATAATCGACAATCGGCATCTTAGCCGCATGATTGTGATACAGTTCCTGCGCGGTCTCTGTCTGCAACAGGAAATCTTTGTCCATGAAAGGCTTGATCATAATTGTTAGATTTTTATTGTGTTAAATGGTGTGTCTTTCTATTTTTATCGTGCGCGCGTATGTTCCCGCATCAGCGGGCACGAACAAATCACGCTGCAAAGATACTACTTTTTCAGCAAACTAATGTGGAAAAATTGACATAAAAAATCTACATGCCATCAAGTCTCCGTTACAGAGGTGTGCTGCCCCGTATATTGGCGTTGCAATTCGGTCAATTCTTCTTCGGGGATATATTCCATATATCCGCATTCAGGGCACTCGTAGTTGTTATGATATAGTTTCACATGATAGAGCACCGAATAATTGGCATACTGCGTAGTCGTACGGCTGTGGTTGCGTTCATTCTCGCGGCGATGTGAAGTAGAACCATCACTCCATTTGGTAGTGACATCCGTCCATGTCTTCCACCGCTCCGTATGGGAACTGATTTCCTTCGACTCCGGACGCCATTCGTTGTATTCGCGCTCAAAAGTGCGGCTATGAAAACGGATCGTCTCCATCCGCTTGCAATCCGGACAACGTGAATGAGGTGCTGTGGCCAACATACGCGTGACATAGGTATAAGCGCTAAAACCGGCAATAACGATTCCCGGCAGGAATATCCACAGACATCCCCAAACGGTCATCAGCACCGTCCAGATATAAGTAACTACTGCGGCTACAATCGCAAAGAGAATCGCTATTATATTATCCGGCAGATGATAATATGCAAACCGGCAATAGAGCGCCGCCTCCAATATCAGCGGAAGCAAAGTCATACCCAGAAAAACCCATATCAACCCTAAAACTACCCAGAAGAAGGCACCTATATAAGTCCAGACAGGTATATCTCTCCATCCTAACTCCGCTTTCTCGGTATAGTTTTCGTCATCGCTGTGAATCCAGTTAAAGCGCATCGATCCCTCTATCATCCTTGCGAAAAAATCCACATCGATGATCTTACCCACCAGCGGCAGCCATTTCACTAAATAGCGGTTGTTGCGATACGCATGGCTGTCTTCGAAACCATAGGTAAGCGCGATACTGTCCGAACCATAGGCGATAATCGGATTGCGGATCTTTCCGTCACTGAAATCAATAATCTCGATATTCGGATAATAGGCCAGAAAACCTTTCTTGGTCTTGTCAATCAACCATGCCGGACGATAACGGGCGTCATTCTCCGCCAGAGAATGACCGATATACAGCCGCTCGAACTTGGCTTTGGTCATGTAATAATCGCCTTCTTTATCCAACCGCAATTTGCTCAAGCTGTCCGGCAGAATGGGACGCACCTCTCCCAGATTCACTTTCTTCTTCTCTCCGCTTGCGGTTACAATATTATAATATAATGTTCCTTTGGCCCCCTTGTTCTTTCCCTTCTCGCGGAACAGGTTTTTAATCTGCACAGGCAGACTGTCGCTCCCGTTTTCCATCATCATCGGGAAACCCATTTCGGCGGCGGCCAGCAGACCGCGCTCGCCGTCTCTTGTCTGAACAAGCAAACCATACGGATGATGATGATTTCCGGCTACTACACCCAGATAATCCACCGTGTCGCCTTTACGCAGTTTGCCTACGGTCTCGTCGTCCCCGGCAATGAGGGAGACTAACGGCACATTGCGGTCAAGCACTATTTGCATGGGCTTTTCCGGAAAATTTCTTTTAACAAGTACACGCTGCCCGATGAAGGTTACAGACAAAACAATGAGGCCAATAATAGTAGCCGCACTGGGTAGTTTGAAGTGATTCATAGAGAGCAAGAATTTAAATTTTGGGCAAAAGTAGTAAAAAATTTTGATATATGCAATTTTTTTCGTACCTTTGCGCCCGATTTTAACAAAATGGCGAGTTTATCGGATATACGTAAGCCCGTAGAGGCCAGTTGGAAGCGATACGAGAAAGTATTGCAGGAGTCATTGCAGTCGGATGAAAAAATTCAGCAGAAAGTGCTGGATTATATCGCCGCAAGGAGTGGCAAGCAGCTTCGTCCTCTGGTCGTGCTTCTATGTGCGCAGATATGCAATCCTGTTACGGATAAGACCCTCCGTTCCGCGGTCGCGCTGGAGATGTTGCATAATGCCAGCTTGGTCCATGATGACGTTGTGGATAGTTCGGATACCCGCAGAGGTATGCCCGCCGTACATACGCGATGGAGCAACAAAGTGGCAATCCTTACGGGCGATTATATGTTATCCAAAGTAATCGGATTGGTGGCGGAAGTGCGCAATATACGTATCTTGGAGATTATATCCAATCTGGGCCGTTCTCTCTCTAGCGGTGAGATGTTGCAACTGCATGTGGGCCAATCGATGTGGATTGACGAAGAACGATATCTGAAGGTCATCGACCAGAAGACCGCACAACTCTTTCAGGCATGCGCGGAAATAGGCGCTGAGTCTGCCGGATGTACGCCTCGTCAGAGAAATGCACTCAGCCTTTTCGGACGACTGCTGGGATTATGTTTCCAGATCAAGGACGATATCTTCGATTATAGCGATCTCGAGGAAATCGGTAAACCGACGATGAGCGATCTGAGAGACAGCAAGGTTACCCTTCCGCTTATCATCGCGCTCCGTCGTGCTCCCAAACCCGAAGCGGATTATATCCGTTCTCTGGGAGAAAAGATCACGGCGAATGAACCGGGCATAGAGATTGAGAAAGCTCTGGAGGAAATCAAATCCTTTGTACTGCGCTTCAAAGGTGACGAATACGCCGTGCAACAAATGCTGGAATATAAAAAACAAGCCACAGAAGCCTTGCATGTCTTCCGTGACTCAGAGGAGAAAAAGAGCTTGGTCTCTCTACTCGATTTCGCCATCAATCGCGTTCAGTAATTGCTCTCGCAGGGCTTCATCACTGATAGCCTCTATCACTTCTTTCATAAACGCGCCGACAAGCAGTTGGCGCGCTTTTTCTTTACTGATACCCCGCTGCTGCATATAGAAAAGCGCCGTCTCGTCCAACTGTCCGGTAGAAGCACCGTGCGTGGCTTGCACATCATCGGCATAGATCTCCAACTGCGGTTGCGTACGCATCTCTGCGTTCTCCGAGAGCACCAGATTACGGTTCGTCTGATGAGCCTCGGTCTTCTGTGCATCGGGCGCTATCTTCAGGTCTCCGATAAAACGTCCATGGGCACTGTCATCCAACACGAATTTCAGCAACTGGTTCGATCTTCCGCCGCCCACTGCATGGTGTACATGCGTCTCAGTCGTCACCTTTTCTGAGCCCCGCAGATAGGCTAACCCGTATATCTCCGTCTCGCATCCCTCGCCCGTTTGCTCTACAACGATGTTATTCGATATCTCGATTTCTCGATCTCTCGATTTATCGACAGGTATGTTCAGCACGTGAATCTTCACATGTGACCCCGCATCCTGCACGATATGCAGATTCACTTCCGGCTCGTTGAGGAAAACGCGCTCGAATGTCTCGCCGCTATGAATTGTTATCTCGCTCATAGGTTCAGCCCTTCGTAGCCTTTTTCTTCGAGTTCGAGTGCCAGGGTCTTGTCGCCCGTCTTGACGATCTGGCCATCCGCCAGCACATGCACGAAATCAGGCACGATATAATCCAGCAGCCGCTGATAGTGAGTGATCACGATAGCCGCGTTCTGCGGTGTCTTCAACCGGTTGACCCCTTCCGCCACAATGCGCAATGCGTCTATATCCAGACCGCTGTCGGTCTCATCCAGAATAGACAGACAGGGCTCCAGCATCGCCATCTGGAAGATTTCGTTTTTCTTCTTCTCGCCACCGGAGAAACCTTCGTTGACCGATCGGTTGTTCAGCTTGTCCGGCAACTCCAGCATCTTCTTTTTCTCCCGCATCAGGGCGAGGAACTCGCGCGCCGAAAGCGGCTCTTTGCCTTCGTACTCACGCTTGGCGTTGATTGCCGTACGCATGAAATTGGTCATACTCACTCCCGGGATCTCCACCGGATATTGGAAACTAAGGAACACGCCTGCGCGTGCACGCACCTCGGGCTCCATAGCCAGCAGGTTTTCACCCTTCAGATACACTTCGCCGCCCGTCACTTCATATGCCGGATTACCGGTCAGGACGGCACTCAGCGTCGATTTGCCGGCACCGTTAGGACCCATGATGGCATGTACCTCGCCTTCGTTGATGACGAGGTTCACACCTTTTAATATCTCCTTGCCGCCGATGGAGGCATGCAGATCTTTTATCTCTAATAACTTGCTCATTCTTTATTTCCTTCGTTCGCTTCGTCGAACTTCGCCTTCATGGTCGGGTTGCCCGCAGTCAGGCGTTTGATAGTCACTTCTTGTAGTTTTTTGTCCGCCAGACTCAGGTTGTCACCCGATTTGACGAGGTTCTCACGCACTTTCTGGAGGTGTGCGATGGTCTTGTCTATCTCCTCTATGGCATCCGCAAAACGCTCGTTTGCAAGCCTTACATTACGGCCGAATGCGTCCTTGAACGTCGTCAGTTTCTCTTCAAAATTGGTCACGTCCACTTGTTGCGCCTTCACGATAGCCAGTTCCCTTTTGGCATCCAGACTCTTCTTGTTCGCCTGGCAAAGGAGGGTGATGATAGGCACGAAGAACTGCGGACGGATGACATACATCTTCTCGTACCGGTGGCACATATCGACGATACCGCCGTTGTACAACTCGCTGTCCGGCTCCAGCATGGACACGAGGATAGCGTATTCGCATCCTTTCTTGCGCCGGTCGGCATCCAACTTTGCCAGAAAGTCCTCGTTCTTATGTTTCGTTGCCGTCTCGTCGGCTTCGTTTTTCATCTCGAACATGATGGATATATACTCCACCTTGTCCTCCGAATAGTCGCGAAAGACGAAATCGCCTTTCGTGCCCTCTACCACCTCGTTGTCTTTCTCGAAATAGGCATACGGGAAGAGGGGACGTATGCGGGCGAACTCGGTGGCGCAATGTTGCTCGAGCGTCTCGCCTACCATCTTTGTGGAGAGCCTTGTCTTGAGTTCTTTGTAATAGGCTATCTGCTCCTGCGCGGCCTTGAGTTCCGCATCCCATTGGGCACGTGCCTGCACAAGTTCCTGCTCTTTTTTCATGTACGCTTCGGTAGCCTGTTGCCGCACTTGTGCCACGGCTAACTGCCGCTGCTGCTCTGCTTGCGCTATCTGCGCCTGCAGGCTCTGGATCTGGCTCTGCAACGCCTGCATCTGCTGGGCGGACTGTTGGTCGCGGCGCAACTGCGCGGCCTGCTGCTCCGCCGCCAAACGGGCTTGTTCCGCTTGCTGTTGCGCCTTCTGGCTCTGCTCCAACTCATGGATCCGGCGCGACAGCTCACTCTCGAACTCCGCGTTCTTCACCTGGCTCAGCAACGCTGCGTACTCGCTCTCGTCCACCGAAAACACATTCCCGCATTTCGGGCATTTCAGTTCTTTCATAGCTGATGAAACAAATTTGTTTTTTCTGTTCGTGTCCCTTATAATTGGCTCATGACAACTTCTCCTACCGCCTGGAGGGTGGAGCGGGATATGTTGGACATATCATCCTTGCGGGTGTGCCACCAGTGGGGGAAGCCCGTTGCGTTGCGGATGTCATAATGGATCACGTCCACACAGGGGATTCCGGCGATATAGTTGATGTAATAATGGTCGTCCGTGATCGGGTAGGACTGCTGGGAGGAGAACATAGCTCCGTAGCCTAACTGCTCCGCGGAACGCCATATCTGCTGCTGGTAATTCTGGGCATACGTGGTGGAATACATCTCCAGCGGGAAGAATGCATCCGGCGCACCTACCATGTCAAGCACGATACCGAATTTGTAACTCGCTGCGGACGGCTGACGGCTGTAGTTGGTAGCCCATAGCTGCGAACCGAGACACCACGTGTCTTCGCGCTCCGGACCGGTATAGACACCCGGGGTACCCATATCTTCGCAATCGAAAAAGATGATGTCAACAGGGGTGGATAATTTCTCTTTCAGACCTATCTGACGGGCTACTTCAAGAAGGACACCTACGCCGGAAGCGCCGTCATTGGCACCTGGGACATTATAGAAACGGTCATTATAATCCGCCTCTTCGTCGCACCATGGACGGGTGTCATAATGCGCACCCAGCAGAATCCGCGGACGGGTAGCCGTCTCAGGAGTCCCGAAATGTCCTATGATATTGTATATCTGTTGGTTTGCACCGCGGTAATCGGGCATGAACCCTTTCTGCAGTTCCACCTCGGCTCCGCAGGCTCGGAGCTGGTCAATGAGCCATACTGCGCATTGCATATGCGCCGCGCTGTTGGGCACACGCGGACCGAAAGACATCTGTTTCTCGATATAGGCATATGCGCTGTCGGAACAGAAGGATGGGCGGGAAACAACGGCTTGCTTTTTACCGCAAGCCGTTAATAATACCAAGGGGCAAAGGATCAAATATAGAATCTTTTTCATCTCATATTACTTTCGCTGACAGAGGTATGGTTTTGGATAGCACGTATCGTTTGTGCGATAGAGGAAGCAAGGGAAACGATATGCAGTTTGGAGCACCGCGAAGGATCAACAGGGATCGAATCGGTGCAGACAAGTTCCTCAAGCGGGCTGTTCTCTATCTTCTCGCACGCGTTGCTGCTCAATACACCGTGGGTCACCACGGCGCGAACGGATTTGGCGCCGCCGGAAATCATCACTTCCGCTGCCTTGCACAGCGTTCCGGCGGTATCCGCTATATCGTCAAAAATCACTACATCCTTGCCGTAGATATCGCCCAGCACGCGGATCTCGGACACTTTGTTGAAATCCGGACGGTTCTTGTAGCAGATCACCATCGGCACCTCGCGGTCGGTCAGGGCATGCAGCTTCTTAGCAAAATTGGAAGCTCGCTTGGAGCCGCCCACATCGGGAGAAGCGACAATCAGTTTCTTGAGATTGAGACCGGCTACGTACGGCGCCAGCACATTGGACCCGTAGATATGATCCACGGGGATATCGAAGAATCCCTGGATCTGGTCGGCATGCAGATCAACGGTGATGACACGGTCTGCACCGGCGGTCTGAAGCATGTTCGCTACTAACTTGGCGCCAATCGACACACGGGGCTTGTCCTTGCGGTCCTGACGGGCCCAGCCGAAATAAGGAATAACGGCAATCACCTTGTAGGCACTGGCTCTCTTCGCGGCATCGATCATCAGGAGAAGCTCCATGAGATTGTCGCTGGTAGGACAGGTTGGTTGCACCAGATAAACAGACTGTCCGCGGACGGACTCTTCGAAATAAGTACAGAACTCTCCATCCGAGAAACGGTCAAGATGGATTTTACCGACTTGGCAGCCCAGTTCGTCGCAGATCCGCTGGGCTAAAGCTTCGCCTTTGGAACCGGCGAAGATTTTAAACTGATTGGATTCTTCCATAATGCAGGAGCATTGGATAATTTATTTTTTTCTTTTTGACTGCGTTTCCGCAGGATTCATAAGTGCCTTGAATGCCGGGGAATCGCACGTGAGCTGGCCGTCGGAGAGGCGGATGATATCTTCTCTCACGCGGTTGATTCCGGATTCCTGATCCTTGTTCCATATCAGGTTGCGCTGACGCATACATTGTGCTATATAGACCTCCAGGGTCTCGCGGTCGGAACCGGTCGGGAGAGAGGAGGCATAGGCAATCATGTCCTGCACAATGCGCCCGTAGTTGCGCATACGGATCGGGCGGGAGTTTCGATGAAGTTGCAATGTCATATTATTTCTTTATTTAAGCAGGCACCGCCTGCGGTCTTTGTTCTTTGAGCAGGCACCGCCTGCGTTCTTTTCTCTTTGAGCCTCTTTCTACTTCTTCCTGATCAGATAAATCATCGTCGGATAGTGGTCGCCGTAACCGTTCTGCCATACGCCGCCCTTGGTCGTACGTAACGGCGTGCCTTTGTCCTTGCCTTCTTGAACCGTCAGGAACGGCTTGTTGAAAATCTGCGCTTTCCAATAAGTCCATTTCCCGTTCTCCAGTTTCTCGCTCATCAGAGGCTCGGAGATGATGATCTGGTCAAACAGGTTCCAGCTGCCGTTGTAGGCAAGCGAACCTATGCCGCGGTCCAGCATCTGCCACATCGTGTTGAAATAGCCTTGCGGTTCCACTTCCTCGCGGTGTTTGCGAGCTTTCAGGACGTCCTTGCAACTGTGGTTGAACGGATCGTCGTTGAGGTCACCCATGATTATTATTTTCGCTTTGGGCTCCTTCAGATAGATCGAGTCACAGATCGACTTGGCAAGCATAGCGGCTGTATCACGGCCAGGACGGCTCGATAACTCGCCGCCGTAACGGCTCGGCCAGTGGTTGACGATCACATGGATCTTCTCCGGCCTGCCCTCGCCTAACAGATAACCCGACACGCACAACTGCAAACGTGTCTTGATCTCGCCGCCGTCGGCATAATGCGCCTTCAGCTCATAACCGTTCACGCGCGAAGGCTTGAACAGAACCGTGTCATAGAGGAATCCTACATCTACGCCGCGGCGGTCCGGACCTTCAATCAGAATCGGTTTCAGACGCCTGCCGTATTTGCTGTTCGCCTCTGCGCAGAGGTCATACAGACATCCTATGTTCTCTACTTCCGCTACGCCGACACACGTTGCGCCGCGGGGATCGACATCCGTACCCAACTGCGACACGGCATAAGCCATGTTCTTAATCTTGTTCTCGTATTTGAGCGAGGTCCATTTCATACCACCGTCCGGCAGATACTCATAGTCGTTTTTGCCTTCGTCATGGATGGTGTCAAAAAGGTTCTCGAGGTTATAGAAAGCGATACAACGGACTATCTGGCCTTGGTTCAACTCCGCCGAAGCCTCTGCGTCCTGGATCTTCGCTTTCTTAACGGCTTTCTTCGCCGCTGTTGCAGGGCTGGATACTGCCATCAGTACTGCCACAGCCCAAATCAATGTGTGTTTCATATTGTTAGTATTTGGTTTTTCTTTCCATTGTCCTTTGTCTTACAGGCCGCAGGCCGGTCTTACAGCGTAGCGGTCTTACAGCATAGCGGTCTTACAGCGCAGCGGTCCATTATCCATTGTCTTTTCTCAAATCGGCTGCAAAGATACTATTTTTTTTCGACATGTGCAAGAGCACGCCGCATTATTTCTTTTTTTTGTTGTTTTTGCAATCACTACCATAAATTTTACCCGTATTCTAACGCTCTCCGCCATAAAATCAATAACATTTTGCCTTTATATAATTTTTTATGTTTATGTCTTTGAGTGCTTTATACTCGTAGAGTTATGCAAATTGATAGTAAAAACGGTCTGTAAGTTTGCTTACAAGCTGGTTTTAGTAGCAATTTGTATATGGAGAACTGCCTTGACTTGGCAGTTTGAACGGAAGGAATAGCGGGGAGCGTAATTCCGACCATAGAGCAGCATCGCTTCTAAAGCACTCAAAGGGTTTATCTATGTTTTTGTTCTTTTTGCCGGTATTATATACTATGTATATAATACTAAAGGATTGGAAGCAAAAATTAGTGCGTGATAAGTGCGTGATAAGTGCGTCGTTAGTGCGAGATAAGTGCGAGATAACAAAGGAAGAATAACCCCGAATCATCCGCCGACGGATGCCGGTTCACCTCCCTGTGAAAGACCGAAGATGCCTTTTTTCTGCAAAAAAGCACCCCTTTTCTTGCATATTCGAAAAAAAAGCAGTACTTTTGCACTCGCAAAAAGTATGAACAACACTAAACAACTTCAAACAATTCAAAAACTTCAATTATGTCAAGCGTAAACAAAGTAATTTTAATTGGTAACGTAGGCGCAGATCCGGAAGTACGTTACTTGGACAGAGGCGTAGCTATTGCAACATTCAATTTGGCAACTACCGAACGCGGTTATGTGATGCAAAACGGCACACAGGTGCCCGATGTCACGGAATGGCACTCGATCGTTTTATGGCGAAATCTGGCGGAGTGGGCGCAGCAGAACCTGAAAAAGAGCATGAAAGTGTATGTCGAGGGCAAACTCAAAACTCGCAGCTGGGAGAAAGACGGACAGATCCGCCGCAAAACAGAAGTAGTCGCAGAGAATATCCAGATCCTCTACAGACCCGATATTTACAGAAACCAACCGGCTGCGGAAGCACAGCCTTCTAACGAAGAAGCAGACTCCTTGAACGACGAAGCGCAAGCCCCGCAGAACGAGGAGCAAGGAGGTTTCTTCAACGGACTCTTCCGTTAATCAATTATCCATAATCCCTAATCCCCATGACCAACAAAGAACGATATATCGAATGGGCTGCGAAGCAGGAGTACGTGCCTGTCTTCATGATGCCTTGGTGGCTGGACGCTGTCTGCGCCGGTAAAGAATGGGACGTCCTGCTGGCGGAAAACGAGCAGGGAGACATCATCGGCGCCATGCCTTATCTGATGCGCAAACGGGCATGGCTCCGGTATATCATCATGCCTCAGCAGACACAGATAGGCGGTATCTGGGTCACGCCAGAGGTCACGGCGGACAGATGGAAGACGGCTGAGGTATGCCGGATTATCAAAGAGCAGATCGACGCGCTGGGAATAGCCTATTATTACCAGCAGTATCTGCCCGGCAGTCTCTGCGTGGACGCCATGCGCGCATTGGGTTTCAAGACACGCGAAAGAGTCACCTTCCGCATGGCGGACCTGAGCGACATGGATGCGGTGATTGCGGGATTCAGCAAGAACAAAAAACGCCAGCTGCAGAAGGCGCTCTCTCTCCACGCAGAGCACGGTATGGAGGTGGAGGATTTCTACCGGTTCCACAGCCGCTGCCTGGAGGAGAGAAAGCGCAAGATCAGTTACAGCCGGGAGTTCCTGCTCGTTTTGGAACGAAAAGCCAGACGGTTAGGGCAATGCGAGATCCTGAGTATCTGCAATGCCGACGGTACACCGTATGCAGCAGCCTTCCTCGTGTGGGACAGGAACTACCTGTATTACCTCATCCCGGCATACGACCCTGCCTTTGGCGAAAGCGGAGCCGGAACTTTACTGGTCCTCGAAGCGATGAAACTTGCCCGCGAAAAGAAAGTACTCTTTGATTTCGAAGGCTCCATGGAACGCGGCACCGCCAAGCACTACAAGCAGTTCGGACCCGTTCCCGCAACCTATTATTCCGTGGAGAAATACTACAAACCTCTCTTCCGCATTGCTATATGGCTCCAGAGACTAAGGGAATGGAAATACCGCTAAATCACAAACTGCAAATATTATTTCTCACACCTTGGTATCCGTCCGAAAAGGACGCGATGAGTGGTCTCTTCGTGCTAAAGCACGTAGAGGCGGTCCGTGCGCAGGGTGTGGACGTGCGCGTCATCTTCTCGCAAGGCTGGGGCGATATGTGGAGGCAATGGCGGACACTCCGCCGCGAAGGGTGGATGCCGGATCTCGTACAACTGAACGTCATTCAGAAACAAGGTCTCCTCGCTCTCTGGCTCAAACACCGATACGGCATTCCGTATGTCATCGTTGAGCACTGGAGCGGCTATCTGCCGGAGAACGGAAAATACATGCACCAGCCGGCTGTCAAGAGACGGTTTGCCGAGCGCGTGGCGGAACAAGCCTCTGCGATCCTGCCGGTGAGTAACACGCTCGCAAAAGCCATGCAGGCATGCGGCATCCGCAACAACCGGTGGCAAAAGATAAACAACGTAGTAGATGATTTCTTCTTCGAAATATCGAAATATCGAAATATCGAAATACCAAACCACAAACCACAAACTACAAACCACAAAACCAAAACCCTCCTCCATGTCTCCTGTTTCGACGAACGGGCGAAGAACGTGAAAGGGCTCCTGCGGGCTGTCAAGATGCTGTCCGAAAAACGTCAGGACTGGCAGTTGGTTCTTGTCGGTACGGGCATAGACTACAAAGATGTTCGTGCATACGCGGAAAGCCTCAGCTTCCCTGAAGGAATACTGCGCTGGACCGGCGAACTGACACCGCGGGAGGTGGCGGAAGAGATGTCTCACGCTGACGCCTTCGTGCTCTCCAGCCGATACGAGACCTACGGCATCATCCTCGCCGAAGCCGCAGCTGCCGGCCTACCTATTCTCTCCACGCCCGTCGGCATAGCAGAGGTAACAGCCGACCTCATCGTACCGCAGGAAATAGCGCAATACAAACCCGGCAAGTTCGCCGAGTTCATCGAGACAATCTTGTTCTCCGCCGAAGACTGCCCCCGAAAGAACGAGTTCCTTCCCCCGGACACTTTCCGTTCCGAGACCATCGGCACCCAACTCAAAGATATCTATGATAGCTGTTTGTATCACGACATATAACCACGCACCCTTCATCGCGCAGGCGATAGAGAGCGTGCAGGCTCAGCAATGCGATGAGGAAATCCGTATCTATATAGGCGACGACGCTTCCACGGACGGGACCTCGGCGGTATGCCGCCGGTATGCGGCGCAGGACAAACGGATCGTGTATGTGCGGCGGGAGCAAAACATGGGTCTGGTGCGCAACACGATCGACCTCTACCGCCGGATCCAAGCGGACGGAGCTGAGTATATCGCCATGCTCGACGGCGATGATTATTGGTGCGACGTGCATAAGCTGCAGATAGAGACAGACTACCTGCGTACGCACCCGGAGGTCGGTTTTGTGCACACGGCGGAGCAGGGCCAAAGAGACGAACCGATCCCGCAAGGGGACCTGAGTACACGATACGACCTATGGGGCGCACGACATTCGAATTGTACCGTCCTCTTCCGCACGGAGCTACTGCGCGATGACGAACTGACCGCACTCCTGGCGGAGGCTTTCCCAGTCCTGGATTACCCGCTCTACGGACTCTTCACACAACGTACACGCTTCGCTTTTCTGCCTACCCCCACCGCCGTATGGCGCAATCATGAGTCTGTCTCGCAACCGACATCCTTCTCTGCCTTTCGGCGATACAAGAAAGAGCGGATACGGATGTGGAGATGGCTCGACAAACAGTACCCGGGACGGTTCCATTTTTGCCGGAAAAGGGCAATTTTATGGTATCTATGGCAAAATTTTTATTTTTTATTTGCACAAACGAAAAAAAAGCAGTACCTTTGTAGCCGATTTGATAATCACGACCTAAAAAACACAAGATATGCAAGTCAAGAAATCAGAAAAAGCCAGCTTGGAGAAGGACAAACTCATCTATGTACTGATGGGTCTGGTCTTCGTTTTGAGCGTTGTTTATGTGGCGTTGGAATGGACGGAACGTGAGGTGACCAAGTATGAGGTTACCGACACCGAGTTCCTTTTTGAGGAAGAAGTAGAGATTCAGCAGACATCGCAGGAGACTCCTCCCCCTCCCCCACCCCCTGCCGTTCAAGAGGTGGAAGTGCTTAATGTCGTAGAGGATAACGTCGAGACCGAGTCCATCGAGGTCAACACTGAGGACGACAAGGAGACCGAGGTCGTTATAGCTGCGCCGGTAGAGGCTCCCGAAGAGGAAGAGGAAGAAGAAGTTGTCTTCGTCGTAGTTGAGAAGATGCCGGAGTTCCCGGGCGGACAGCAGGCATTGTTCAAATTCCTCAGCGAGAACGTCAAATATCCGGTTATCGCGCAGGAGAACGGTATCCAGGGACGTGTGATCTGCCAGTTCGTGGTGAACCGTGACGGATCTATCGTGGACGTAGAGGTCGTTCGTTCCGGTGGTGATCCTTCGCTGGACAAAGAGGCGGTACGCGTCATCAAGTCCATGCCGAAATGGAAACCGGGTCAGCAACGCGGTAAACCCGTTCGCGTGAAATATACGGTGCCGGTTAACTTCAAATTACAATAACAAAATCCTCGTAATTACGTAATTACGACATTACGTAATCCAATGGAGTTAGCTCATAGAGATATAACCTATTGCAAGAATGTCGGTGCCAAGCGTGCCGACATTCTTCGTAAAGAACTGAAGGTGAATACCGCGCTGGACATGGTGCGGCAGTATCCTTATAAGTATATCGACCGCAGCCGATTCTACCGCATCGCGGAGATAGAGGACGAAGATACGTATGTACAGATCGTCGGCGAAGTAACCGAATGGCACACAATAGGTATTGGCAAGGCGCAGCGGCTGAGCGCTACCTTCAACGACGGAATGCACCAATGCGAACTGGTCTGGTTCAAGGGCGTGCAGTATGTCAAGTTGCAGCGGGGTGTCAAATACCTGCTCTTCGGCAAACCGTCCCGATTTAATCACACGTATAATTTCGTCCACCCGGAATTAACGCCTTGGAGCAAGGTCACGCCGGAGATGACGCAGGGCTTGGAGCCGTACTACAACACAACGGAGACCATGAAACGCCATGGTCTCAACTCCAAAGCCATGCGGAATATCATTGCCGAACTGTTGCCGGACCTGAAGACGGGAGTGCCGGACACGATAGGCGCAGATATCCTGCAGCGGTACCGGCTGATGGGACTGACGGACGCGCTGGTCAATGTGCATTTCCCGAAAGACACACCCACGATGCAGGCGGCACGGGCAAGGTTGAAGTTCGAAGAGCTGTTCTATATCCAGCTTCAGTTACTGAGGCAGATGAAACGCCGGGAACAGAATCCGGGCTTCGCCATGCCGATAGTAGGAAGCCGGTTCCATGCCTTGTATAAATCGCTGCCTTTTGACCTGACCGGAGCGCAGAAAAGGGTTATTCATGAGATACATGACGACCTCAAGTCCGGACGGCAGATGAACAGGCTGCTGCAGGGCGATGTCGGTTCGGGTAAGACACTCGTGGCGCTCTTATGCTGCCTCCTCGCCGTCGATAACGGATATCAGACCTGTATCATGGCGCCTACGGAGATACTGGCAAACCAGCACTACGAGACCCTCAAAGCCTTCCTCGCTCCCTTAGGCGATGCGGTGCATGTGGCGTTGCTCACAGGCTCGACTACAGCCAAACAGCGCGTACCCATCCATAACGGACTGCTCAACGGCACTATACATATATTAATAGGTACGCACGCGTTGATAGAAGATACCGTGCAATGGCAGAACCTGGGACTTGTCATTATCGACGAACAGCACCGCTTCGGCGTGGCGCAGCGGGCTAAACTGTGGAGCAAGAATGACATTCCGCCTCATGTACTCGTCATGTCCGCTACGCCTATTCCGCGGACCTTAGCCATGACCGTTTACGGCGATCTGCATGTGAGTATCATTGACGAACTGCCGCCCGGACGCAAACCCGTACAGACCATCCATTATAATATCAACCGCCGCGCACAGGTGTATGCCTTCCTGCGCAAGCAGATTCAGGAAGGGCGGCAGATCTATGTAGTCTATCCGCTCATCAAAGAGAATGAGAAACTGGATCTGCAGGACTTGCAGAACGGCTTTAACGAACTGTGCGAAGCTTTCCCTGAATATAAGATCTCCATGGTCCACGGTCAGATGAAAGCAGCGGACAAAGACCTGCAGATGCAGCGTTTCGCATCCGGCGAGACACAGATTCTGGTGGCTACGACGGTCATCGAAGTGGGTGTCAATGTACCCAACGCCACGGTGATGATGATTCAGAACGCCGAGCGGTTCGGGCTCAGCCAGTTGCACCAGTTGCGCGGACGCGTAGGACGAGGTGCCGACCAGAGCTACTGTCTCTTGCTGACCGATATGGAGATCAGCGGAGACACACGCAAACGGATGGATATCATGGTGGCTACCAATGACGGATTCCGCATCGCGGAAGAGGACCTGCGGCTCCGCGGAGCAGGAGACATCGACGGCACACAGCAGTCAGGAATACCCTTTGATCTGCATATAGCCAATCTATCTACCGACGGCCAGCTGCTGACTTTGGCACGCCAGGCTGCGATGGATATATTGGATCAGGACCCGCTCCTTGAGGATGAGATGAACCGGATATACAAAAGGAGACTCGATTCCTTGCGGATCGAATCTCCTCAGAATTGGAGCGAGATTTCATAGGGGCTTTTCTGACCAAAAAGCTTTTTTTCTTCAAAAAAATCACAAAATATTTGCGTATATTAAAAAAAAGCAGTACCTTTGCACGCTTTTTCTCCCTGTCGGGGGAGTCATAAGCGCGCCCAGGTGGCGGAATTGGTAGACGCGTTGGTCTCAAACACCAATGGGAAACCGTGCCGGTTCGATCCCGGCCCTGGGTACAAGAAAGGAGGTGTAAGCAATGATTATCGTTCCTGTTAAAGAAGGTGAAAACATCGAGCGCGCGATTAAGAAATTCAAACGCAAATTCGATAAGACGGGTGTCGTAAAAGAGCTCCGCTAATTGTTTCAATCTTTCAATTGCTTTTGCTTTCGTAAGGCGCAAAAAAATTAGGACCTTCATGGAAGATTCTGATTTTTTAATACTCGCTCTGCGAGAGAAAATCGAAACACACTTGTTTCTCAAAAGCGAGTGCAAAGGTACTGCTTTTTTTTGATATGACCAAATATTTTTGCAAAAAAAATGCACTTTTTTAGCACTTTCTTTGTAAGTCATTGAAAATCAGTGATATAATTTTTTGCCCTAAAATAGCTATTTTTCAGCATAAAGTCAGGGAAAAGGGTCAAGAGGGTTTTTCATGGATTTCCCGTCCGTGTGATACATATAATAATATGGAACGTGCGAGTGCGCGCGTATAGAAGGCACAAAAAAAAGGAGCACCTTCGTAAGAAGATGCTCCTAAGTGCGCAGGATGAGACTCGAACTCACACGATCTTGCGACCACTACCCCCTCAAAGTAGCGTGTATACCAATTTCACCACCTGCGCGCTTGCATTGACACTTGCGTGACTGCGCGTTTCACGCTTGTATAACGCTCCGTGTCATGCTACGCTTTTCGGTCTGCAAAACTACGTTTTACATCCCGAGTTTCGTAAGTTAAAGATCGACTCTTCATCAAAGAGCGTTGTGCCCAGAACAGGACTCGAACCTGCACACCTCGCGGCATGCGCACCTGAAACGCACGCGTCTACCAATTCCGCCATCTGGGCGCGCTTGCATCAATACTTCTCGTGACTCGCGGCAAGCCGCTCGATTACGCCTACGTATTGTGCTACGCTTTTTCGGTCTGCAAAACTACGTTTTACATCCCGAGGTTGTTTGGACCCTCTTTTGCCTAACGGCAAAAAAAAAGAGCGGAAAACGAGACTCGAACTCGCGACCCCGACCTTGGCAAGGTCGTGCTCTACCAACTGAGCTATTTCCGCAACTTTTTGACTCTAAAAAGAAGATCAAATGCTCTCTTCAACCGAAAGCGGGTGCAAAAGTACTGCTTTTTTTTGAATTGACCAAATTTTTTGGCAAAAAAATGCAAAAAAAGTGCAAAAACGCACCTATTCGGGACTTTTCATCGTAAATTTTGGCACTAATAAATACATTTTCGTCAGAAAATACGCCTGCAAAATTCTGCAAATAGCAAATTAAAACAAGTTTTTCTTGCGTATTCGGATTTTTTATAGTAACTTTGCAGCCTAAACTATGCAAAGATATGAAAAATCGGATTATTTTAGCGGTGTTAGCGTTGTTGATGAGTGCCGGCGCGAGTGCGCAGTTGAGTGCTATCCTGGGTGATTGGACGACAGTAGATGACAAGACGGGTGAGCGCCGCTCCATCGTAACGATATACAAAGGCACGGACGGATTATACTACGGCAAGGTCAGCAAGCTGTTGATGTACCAGGAGTTGGACTTGAAATGCGAAGCGTGCAAGGATGCGGACCACAATGCACCGATCGAAGGTCTGGTAATCATCCGCGGGATGAAGGCAGAAGGCGGTCAGTTGGTAGGCGGCAAAGTGCTGGACCCGGAGAGCGGCAAGTTCTATTACGGGAAGATCTATATGAAAGACGGCAAGCTAGTGCTACGCGGCAGTTTGGACAGACGCGGTTTTCTGGGACGCAACCAAACATGGGTGAGGTGAAAGGTGAAAGGTGAAAGGTGAAAAGTGAAAGGTGAAAGAGGTATGAGATTAGTATTTGCGAGCAATAACGCGCATAAGTTATCGGAAGTACGTGCGATGGTGCCAGCCGGCGTGGAGGTTCTGAGTCTTCACGAAATCGGTTTTGACCAAGAGATAGACGAGACGGGTAGGACTCTGGCAGAAAATAGCCGTATCAAAGCGGACACAGTAGCCGCATTTATAAGCAGTCAGCCATCATCTATCCGCCGTCAGATAGACGGTGTGTTCGCCGATGATACGGGTCTGGAGATAGACGCATTAGGCGGCAAGCCGGGAGTCTATACCGCCAGATGGTATCTCATGTGCGACAACCGGTGCGCAAAGGGGGATGAAAAAATCTCCGGGAGTCCACTTCACGATGAAATGATGATATTCAAGGCAAACAGAGCAAAGGCGCTGCGGGAGTTAGCGGGAGAGAGCAACAGAGATTGTCATTTCAAGACAGTTATCACATTGATTACCAATGATCAAGAGTGTCAGGTAGAGGGTATTGTTCGTGGCCGGATAGCCGAAGCAGAATACGGCGAAGGCGGATTTGGATACGATCCTATATTCATTCCGGAAGGCTACGACAAGACATTCGGCGAACTACCGGCAGAGGTTAAGAACAGCATCAGCCATCGCGCCAAAGCCTTAACCGAGTTGGTGAAACTGCTCAAAGCTTAAAAACGGCAACACGATTGGGAATTTATGAATTATAGACGAGCCATATTAATGATTTTAAGCGTCTTCACGACCGTTTTTCTATATGCGGGCAAATGGACGACGCATTTTGCATATAACAACGTGACCCAGATAGCGATGTCGGATGATCAGGTATTTGCCTTATCGGACGGCAGCATCTACAGCGTAGGCAAACAAGACGAGCAAATCCGCGTATATAACAACCAATCAGGTTTGCACGGGACCGGCATCACTTGTATCCATTACGACCAGACAGGCAAACAGTTGATTATCGGTTACGGCACGGGAAAGATCGATATTCTCACATCCGGCGGCGTACAGTATATCAGCGAGTTATATACCAAAGACATGACTCAGCGCAAGACGATCTACAATATTACCATCAACGGAAGGACCGCTTATCTGGCTACAGCTTATGGTATTCAGACGTTGGATATGAGGGAACGCAAGTTAGTAGACAGTTATTGGTTGCGTCCCGGTGGTCAGGAGATAGACGTAAAAGACGTGCTGCTTGCCCGAGACAGCATCTATGCCTTCACGGACGACAGTTTATTCTGCGCCAGGCTGAATGCCAACCTTGTGGATTACCGCGTATGGAAGCGTGAGCCAGCGGGTCGCGTAAGCAGAGACAGCGAGAAAGGCATTCATTATAAAGACGCGACAAGCAACTGGTATGCGGGTCATGGAGAAGGGATCGTGCGTTACAGTCCGACAGGAAGGCGGGTTTACAAGCCCCAAGGTCCTCTGGTGAACAAACCGTATTATATCTCGTCTGCCGGCAATCAGATATTCATGTTAGCCGGCGGCCGCTGGACCTCTCAAAACAACGAGCGCGGCCATGTGATGCGTTATATCAACCGCTCTTGGACGAATATCCACGAAGACTCCATCCGCGCACAAGCCGGCGTGAGCAAAACGCGCGATATGATGAACGTAGCGGTGGATCCGCGCAACTCCAACCACTATTTTATCACCAGTTACGGAACCGGACTCTATGAGTTTCTCGGCAATCGCTGTGTCAATCATACAACGGCTAACGGCGTGATCACCTCTGCCGTTTCATCCAACCCGAAGGAATACACGCGTCTCATCGGAGCCCAATACGACAGGAACGGCCGTCTATGGTTTCTCAATACCGCCAGTCCCACACCTATCATTGTCAAAGACGGCAACTCATTCTATGGCATTCCGCTTGTCATAGAAGAGCAGCCTCTGTCAATAGAGATCCCATGCGACATACTCATTGACAAACGCAACGAGCAGTACAAATGGGTTGGTATCGCATATAAAAAACCGGGATTAGTGCTATTGGACGACAATGGCACTCCCGCAGAAACGAGTGACGACCGGGCATTTTTCCGGGGAGAATGGGTGAACCAGGCAGGGCGAAGCTTCAAGCCGGGAAATATATATGCTATGATGCAGGACCGCCAAGGGCGTGTATGGATAGCGACAGAACAAGGTGCAGCCTATATTGATGGCGGTACGGATTTCTTCCTCTCGGACGCCATCGTCCAACCGGATGTGACGGACAACAACGGTGAGAATCCCGTCAGAGAGATGAAGGTCAAAGCACTCTGCCAGAGCCAGGACGGGCACATATGGATCGGTACAGAGAGCCTGGGAGTATTTGAGTTAAACGAAGCCGCGAACGAGATCCTTGCACACTATACAACGGATAACTCGGCGATGTCAGCTAACGGTATCTTGTCGTTGACCAGCAGTTCAGACGGACATCTATGGATCGGGACTGCAGAAGGATTAGTGGAATACGACCCGAACGGTCCGAGCGAAGGACTTAACGAGGCGCCGGACACAGAAACAACAGAGGACGAGGGTAGTATGCAGCGATGGAAATTACATCTATCCTACTCCAACCCCACAGAGATAGCGGCAACACCAAAAGCCATTTATGCCATAGCCAACGGTTCGCTATTCAGCATAGACAGAGCAGACAATGAGATCGTATATTGGAGCAAAGCCAACGGACTGAACGGCACAGGAATTATTCATATCGCATACGACCCCTCGTCCGGCAAACTGATCATCGCCTACGGAAACGGACATGTCGATCTGATAGACGAAAACGGTGAAGTAAGCCAAATGCCTGACATATCGATGAAAGCAGGCTCTATGGCACTGACAATCAACGACATATGTATCGGAACGAAACAGACTTATTTAGCCATGCCGTTCGGTATCATTGCCATTCATCCGCGTAAAGGCGAGGTGAGTGACACGTATTATATCGGAGAGGACGCGGCCAGCATCGAGGTACAGCAGATCGTCGAAAAAGGCGATTCGCTGTATGCTTTCTCTTTCGACCGGATGTATCGCGCGTCGCTGAGCGACAATCTGGTAGATTTCTCCTTCTGGTCGTCAGATTTGATTCCGTTCGAGCAGATCCAGCAAGCGGAGGTACATAACGGGCAGATCTATGTACTGGCACATGATTCCTTATATCGCCAGGCAGGAGCCGAATGGAAACTGGTCACATCCGAGCCGCTGGAATGGATTCACGCAAGCGGCCGTCAGTTACTGACCTATCAAAACGGGAAAGGCCTCTTCAGGCTAATGGATGATGATACATTCAGCGGTTTGAGCGATCATTATACAGCCAATGATGCAGTCTATACGAATGGAGAATATTGGTTAGCGGAAGAGGACAAAGGTCTGGTCCGGCTGAGTTCATCCGGCGATGAGAGTTTCCATCCTGTAGGTCCGCTAAGCAATTTCGGCTATCATCTGGATATTGCCCATGACCAGTTATATGTATCTCCGGGCGGCCGATGGGCAACGCAATACGGCAGACAGAGCAGTTTGAGTATTTATGACGGCACGCAATGGAGAGGTATTCCATGGCAGAACACATGGTATTATACAGGACACGATATCCGCGATGCCGTAGGCTATGGAGTGGATGCCTCCGACCCGGGACATTTCTACGTAACTACGTTCGGAACAGGCGTGTTTGAATTCCGCAATTACAAAGCGGTAAAGCATTACGACAGCAGCAATAGTACATTACGGCCAGCCACCGCCGAGACGAGCGACTACTATTTCACCCGAACAGACGGTGCGATGATGGATGAACAAGGTAACTTGTGGCTGCTGAACGCGACGGAGACAGGCAAGCCGGTACATATAGTTACGCCTTCAGGCATCTGGTATGGTCTGAATCTGCGCAGCGGAGGCAAAGAACTGAAATACGAGACTCCCACAGGCATCTGGCCCGACCGTCGTCACAGCCAATGGAAATGGCTGATGAGCCAACGTGTAGAACCGATGTTGATCTTATTAGACGACGGAGGGACCCCCACTATCTCCGGCGACGACCGATGCGTAGCCCGCAGTTCGTTCGTGGATCAAAACGGGAATGTACAGACACCGACACAGCTCCGCTGCTTTGCCCAGGACCAGACGAACCGCATCTGGATCGGAACGGATAAGGGTCTTATCTTAATCCCGAAAGAGGTGGATTTCTTCAGTTCCAATGCCTGCCGACGGATTATCATTCCCCGCAATGACGGCACAGGATTAGGCGACTACCTCTTGGGCGACGAGCAGATCAACTGTCTGGCGGTAGATGGCGGAAACAGAATATGGATCGGTACAGCCAACTCGGGTTTGTACCTGATAGAAGACGATACAATAACCGTAGCACATTTCACGGAATACAACAGTCTGCTGCCGTCAAACGGTATCCAGTCGATCGCTATCATGCCCAAGACCGGCGAAGTGTTTGTCGGAACCGACCTCGGTATTGCATCCTACCGCAGCGATGCGAGTGAAGCGCAACCGGACATGAGCGGAGCCTATGCCTTCCCTAATCCAGTCCGACCGAACTACAGCGGCATGATCAGCATATGCGGGCTGATGGAAAATACAACGGTCAATATTATTGATGCAGGCGGCAACCTGGTTTGCAAGACCAAGAGCCATGGCGGCATAGCGGTATGGGACGGCAGGTTACCGGACGGACGAAAAGCCACACCGGGCGTATATAGCGCGATGTGCAATGCCAATGGCGGACATACCGTAGTGAAAATCATGGTAATACGATAAAAGAAAAAGCAGGCAATTGCCTGCTTTCTTATTCTTTGATGAGTTTGAGGAACTCTTCTCTCGTCTCCTGACGGGTGAAAGCGCCGGTGAAGTCGGATGTGACAGTCATAGCGTGTTGTTTCTGCACGCCCCGCATCTGCATACAAAGGTGTTCCGCCTCTATGACGACCATTACTCCCAGCGGATTAAGGGTATTCTGGATGCAGTCCTTAATCTGTGTAGTCAGCCTCTCCTGCACCTGAAGCCTCCTCGCATATACATCCACTACGCGGGCAATTTTACTGAGTCCTGTGATCCTTCCGTTAGGGATATACGCCACATGCACTTTCCCGAAGAAAGGCAACATATGGTGTTCGCAGAGGGAATAGAAATCTATATCTTTGACCACCACCATCTGGCGATAGTCCTCTTCGAAAAGGGCGGCACGCAAGATAGCCTCCGGATCTTCGTTATATCCTTTGCACAGAAACTGGAGCGCTTTTCCTACACGTCGCGGCGTCTTGACAAGTCCTTCACGGGCAGGGTCTTCCCCTATCAGCGACAATGTTTTCTCCACCGCTTCGGCAACAGCCGCAGTCACCTCCGGTTTCTCATGAAATTCCTGCAGGTCCATTATTGCAACACTTGTATTTTATCGCGCACAATATACGTATCTCCCATCAGTTCGGGATATTGTTGCACGAACAGTTTCTTATACTCTTTGGCTTCGTCGTACGTACGGAAGTCTCCCAGACGTACTTTCCAGAACGGCGGCAGATACTGGACATAAAGGGTCTGGTTGATTTTCTCTTTCAGTTTGGTCTCCAGATCCAGAGCCTCGCTCTTAGCAATTTGTTGCTGGTTGGAAGAATAAATCTGCACGCGATATCCGTCCATCTCCACCAGCTCGCGTTTCCCGTTCACCGCTTCGTCCAGCAAGACCGCTATTGCGCTATCCTGAACAATCTGCATGCCCGGTAACGAGTCAAAAATCGTCAATAATATAACTAAAATTAATTTCATTAATCTATTTGTGATTTGTTATTTGTAATTTGTCCGTGCAATTTCCGTGCCATTAATAGCGGAAGGACGAGCCTCCGACGAACTCGCGGAGGAAGGATGTAGGCGGGATTTCTTTCTCCGGTATCGGCACGAAATATTGGAGGAACTTGAGCAGGCGGTGCGCCTCGCTGTATTCCTCGCAGAACTTAGGCACCTCCGAAAGGATCGGTTCCGCATGCCGTTTGAGAACGGCGAACTCGAAGATCAGCGCGGAGTTGAACATGACATCTGCCTCTTCCTGGAAGGGATACACCCATTTGGTCTCCCCTCGGATAACGGACGGACACCGTGCTATCGTTTGCTGCGCAGAGAAACCGCGGTATTTGTAGTCGCGCACAACGCGGCGCAACAGACGTATGTCTGTTGTCGGAATCCAGTTATGATTATCGATATTTATCGTCGTAAGGGTGGAAACGTATATCTTATAGGTAAGGGATTTATCCACATCCGGCAAGATACAAGGATTAAGCGCGTGCAGTCCTTCGATAACCAGGACAGAGTCTTTCTGCAACTTCAGTTTATTGCCGCGGAAGACCCGCTCCCCTTTGGTAAAATCATACGTCGGCAGGTTTACCTCCCGTCCGTCGAGCAGGTCATGTATCTGCTCGCGGAAGAAAGGCAGATCCACCGCATTCACATCCTCGAAATCGTATTCGCCATTCGCATCTTTGGGTGTGTCCACGCGGTTCACAAAATAATCGTCCATGGAAAGGACTTCCGGCCGTATTCCGTCAACCAGCAACTGGATCTGCAGACGTTTGGAGAAGGTGGTTTTTCCCGAAGAAGAGGCTCCGGATATAAAGACTATTCTGGGGCGTTTCTCGGCGATAGAGTCGGCTATCTGGGCTATTTTCTTCTCGTGCAGCGCCTCCGCCAGTTTGATAAGGCCGAATGATTTATTTTGTTTGCAAGCCACGTTGAAGTCGCTTACATTGTTGATTCTGAGCAGTTTGTTCCAACGGTTGTATTCCTGGAAGATCGTAAACATCTTATCCTGCGCAACGGAATCTTCCAAGATAGTAGGGTTGGTTCTATTGGGGATTCTAAGCAGCAGCCCGTCCTTGAACGGCTCCAGATCGAACACATTTAGATATCCGGAAGACGGCAGCAGCACATTCGTGTAATAATCGATATAGTCGCCCATGCGGAAATAGCGGCAGTACGGGTTTCCGAGTGCCTCGAAGATCGACGACTCGTTGTTGTACCGTTCGGCGAACATGCCCATCACCTCTTTGGTCTGTTTCTCCTCCTCTATGATCGGCCGGTCCTCACGGATAATAAGCAGCATTCGCTCTTTGATTGCCGCAACTATCTGAGGTGTTACCGCCGGCGGCTCTTTCTCCTCATCCATCTTGGAGTCTTTGCTCTGGTGCCATTGCAGGGTGCAGTAATACCCTTTGCTGATGGGGTGCTCCACGCGCAGGTCCATTTCCGGGAAGAGTTCATTCACGGCGCATGCCAATACCATATTCAATGTACGCACATAGGCGCGCATGCCCGAGGGCGAACTGGCATCCAGGAACTCTATATCCTTGGGCTTGTAGAGCAGGAAATCCAAATTCTCCACTTTATAATTCACATGCGCCGCTATGATCGGGTATTTCAATCGAATTCCTATCAGTTCTTTCAACTGAATGAGCGAAATCCCGCGCGGCACTTTGTGGTAAGTGCGGGTATTTTTACAGAAAATGGTAATTGTTTTCTCCATCTATGTAGTTTTTTCCGGTTTATCTAGTTATTCCAGTTTATCCTGCTTTATCAGTTCGTCTATCCTGAGCGCCTGCACCAGAATCGTTCTCATGTCAGCGAGGCGCACTTGGTTAGCTGCATCCGAGATCGCGCGCTCGGGATCCGGGTGCGTCTCAATGAACAGCCCGTCCACGCCTACCGCCATCGCCGCACGCATGAGGTACGGCACCATCTCTCTGTTTCCTCCGGTGACACCGGCTTGCGAAGAAGGCTGCTGTACGGAATGGGTAGCATCAAAAATGACCGGACATCCGAATCGGCGCATCTCTACCAGCGAGGTCATGTCCACTACCAACCTTCCATACCCGAAGGACGATCCTCGCTCCGTGAGCCAGACGCGTCCCTCTTTAGCGGCATTCGGAGAGACCTGTTCAATCTTGGCGATAGCTCCTCCCATATCCCATGGAGCCATGAACTGGCCCTTCTTGACATTCACTATCCTGCCTGTTTCCGCTGCAGCCTGCAACAAGTCTGTCTGACGGCTCAGGAAGGCAGGAATCTGCAGCACATCCGCCACTTCCGCCACGGGTGCACACTGTGCGCTCTCATGCACGTCTGTCAGGATCGGCAGACCGAACTGCTCCTTCACCTCCTGCAGGATGCGCAAGCCTTCCTCCATCCCCACTCCGCGCGGCGAAGCCGAAGTACGGTTCGCCTTGTCGAAGGAGGATTTATAATAGAGCGTGACGCCCAAGTCATAGCAAAGGGCGCGGAGTGTCTCCGCTGTCCTGAGCGTAGTGTCGCGGCTCTCTATCGCGCAGTTGCCGGCAATGAGGAACATATTATTCTTCCGTTTCCTTGCGTTGTGCGAGCGCAGAGTCTTCCACTCCGCGGAAGACCCGTGCCCATTGTATTTTCAGTTTGCCCGTACCGCCTTTCTCGTTGCCCGGAAGCCAGCTCTGTGCAAGGAAGAACATTGCCTCCTTCGGCAGTCTGTTCGGCAGACGCAGCAACTCCATATTGTTCACATACCAGATCAGTTCGTTCTTGGTCCAGCGGAAAGTATAGACGTAATACATCGACCGCAACATACCGGTCAGGTCTGCCATCTGTGTCTTGGCACCGTTCACGAGACCCATCTGATGCACGTTTCCGTTATAATGGTACAAGGCCACCATCGGGCTGTTCTGTTTGCCGGTCGTCAGGCCGAAGAAATGGTGTCCCGTGCCCTGGCTGCGCACTTTAGCCATGAACATACCGGACTCTTGCGCGAACGCATCCTTGGTGTTCATGACATCCGATGTATAGTTGAAGATGTGCTCGACGAATCCTTTCTTCGCATCCCAAGCCACGGCTTTCTTGCTTTCCTCGCGTGTCTCCAGATCCATACGTCCGTCCACGAAGAAGGTGTTCTTGCCACCGTTGTATGCCTGCAGTTCCGACGTGCGGGAATGACCGTCCTTCATAGCCGGATTGGCATATCCGAATCCTGCCTGCCAGTTCTTGGACGACGACATGTCATCGTCGAAAGAAGGCCGGAAGAGCTCCGCCCAGTCGATCTTCTCTTCGCGTTGGGCGTAGTAGAACTTGATATCGTCCGAGTTAGCCAACTCCAGATAGCGCTGCTCGGTCTTATACTCCTCCGAGTGCTGCCAGCGTTTGGCATCAGCCCAGAGGGCATGACGTTTCTGGAAATCTTCCGTTTGGATCTCTTTCTCCAACTCTGTCAGTTGACGCAGTTCCGGCGAATTGAGCACCTTCAGATAGTTCTTGTAGAAAGGCGAGTGGTAAATCATGTTATACGCCCGCAGTTCAGCCGATTTGAGACACTCGCGCAGGCTCTTGATTTTCTGAAAATCGTCCGTTTCGCGGAATTTCAGGAAAGCCTGGAATGTTTCGTTCTCCACCGCGCGGCGGTAACGCCGCATGCTGAGAGCGGAGGACAGACGCTCATAAGCAGCCATTTTCTTGCCTTCGTCCGTGTCTTTGTACTTGCGGTTGATAAGTTCGTTCTTACGTTCCTGAAAGTCAGAACTCTCAACGGTTTTCTTCAACTCCAGATACTCCGCCAACTCAGGCGATTTCTCAATCCTGCGGTAACGTTTAACACGCTCCTGCATCTCATAAATCATTTTCTCGAACGCTTCGGTCGAGAGCATTTTGCCGGTCAGTCTGGCAGTAAACAGGTTCATAATGACATTTACAATTTAATCATTTACTATTTTATCATTTAATTTTCACTTGTGCGATTGCCTCTTTCAAATCGTCAAGAGAGTCCACGAAGATCGGTTTGAAGGCCTCTTGTTCCGGGATGAAACGCAGACTTCTCATCAACTCGATCTGTTGTTTGAGGGGTTCGTAGAAGCCCTTGTAGTTCAGCACGAAAGTGGGTTTGCGGTGCTCTCCTACGATAGCAGAGGAAGTGGCGTCCATCATCTCGTCCAGCGTGCCGTAACTGCCCGGCAGACAAACGATCAGATCCGAGAGGTCCCTCATGATCTGTTTGCGTTCGGACATGTTCTGAACCATATACAGTTCGTCACAGTTGTCCGCTTTGCGTCCGGCGGCTTTGATGCGCGGAGGGATGACGCCTACTACATATGCGCCTGCGGCTTTTGCAGCATTGCTGGTGCGGGTCATTAATCCGCCCGTAGCACCGCCATAGACGAGGGTGTGCCCCTGCTCACCGAGCCAGGCTCCCAACGCATCTCCCAGAGCCAGGTACTCCTCGGGGATACTGTCTTTTGCCGAACAATATACTGCAATCTTCATCCGTTCACTCATTTTTCTCTCTTTCAAAGCATTTCTCCGATTTTGGAATTTGTCTTGAGCAGATTTGGTTTTTCCGGTGAGGGAGTTATGCGGGCATAATGACCGAACCGAAAGACCAAAGATGCCAAGAGAAAACCAAAATCAAGCGTCGATGTTGGCGTATGTGGCATTCTCTTCGATGAACTCACGTCTCGGCGCCACATCGTCACCCATCAGCATAGCGATAATACGGTCCGCCTCGGCTGCGTTCTCTATTGTCACCTGTTTGAGCACACGGCGTGCCGGGTCCATCGTAGTCTCCCACAGCTGCTCGTCGCTCATCTCACCCAGACCTTTATACCGCTGGGTCTTGATCTGCTTCTCGTCGCCGTTACCGAACTTCTGTATAAACGCCATCCGTTGCTGGTCGTTCCAGCAGTACTCGCTGTAACTGCCCTTCGAGCACTTGTACAGCGGCGCGCAGGCGATATAAAGGTGTCCCTGCTCGATCACCTCTTTCATATGACGGAAGAAGAGCGTCATGATCAGCGTAGCGATATGCGCACCGTCCACATCAGCATCCGCCATGATAATCACTTTGTGGTAGCGGATCTTGGAGAGGTTGAGCGCTTTCGGGTCCTCTTCGGTTCCGAACGTGATTCCTAACGCTGTGAAGATGTTTCTCACCTCTTCGGATTCGAACACTTTGTGCTCCATCGCTTTCTCCACGTTCAGGATCTTACCTCTCAGCGGCAGGATAGCCTGGTGCACACGGTCACGACCGGTCTTTGCGGTACCGCCTGCGGAGTCTCCCTCGACGAGGAAGAGCTCACACTCGCTTGCGTCTTTCGACACGCAATCCGCCAGCTTGCCGGGCAGACCGCCTCCGGAGAGCGGGCTCTTACGCAGGACGCTCTGACGGGCGTTACGCGCCGCTATACGTGCCTGAGCCGCCAGGATCACTTTCTCCACGATCTTCTTCGCGTCGTCCGGGTGTTCCTCCAGATAGTTCTGCAGCGCTTCCGCTACGGCTGAAGAAACCATTCCCGCTACCTCGGAGTTACCCAGTTTGGTCTTGGTCTGACCCTCGAACTGCGGTTCCGCCACCTTGACAGAGATAACCGCCGTCAGTCCTTCGCGGAAATCGTTCGGGTCGATCGTCGAGTTACCGTCTTTGTCTTTCAGTTTGGCTTTCTCCAGCATCTTGCTCTCCTCGGCGTATTTCTTCATCACACGTGTCAGAGCGGCGCGGAAGCCGGCTACGTGCGTTCCACCCTCGATGGTGTTGATATTATTGACGTACGAGTGTACGTTCTCGTTGAAATCGGTGTTGTAGATCATCGCCACCTCCACCGGCGTACCGTATTTGTCAGTATTGAGGTGGATCACTTCGCTGATCAGCGGCGTACGGGTGCCGTCGATATAACGAACGAACTCACTCAGACCCTTCTCCGAATAGAACACCTCTTTCTTGCAATTTCCCTCCGCGTCAACCACACGTTTGTCTTTCAGCACAATACGGATACCGGCATTCAGGAACGCCAACTCACGCATTCGGTTCGCGAGGATCTCCCAATGATAAACGGTCTCGGTGAAGATCGTGTCGTCCGGCCAGAATTGCACGAACGTACCGGTCTTGCGCTGCTCCCAGTTACCGATAGCCTCTTCCTCCGAGATCGTATGCACCGGCGCCAGAGGTTTACCCTTCGCATAGTCCTGGCAGTGGATCTGTCCGTCGCGATAGACCTCCACGTGCATTCTCGTCGAGAGCGCATTCACGCAGCTCACACCCACACCGTGCAGACCGCCGGATACCTTGTAACTGTCTTTGTTAAACTTACCTCCGGCGTGCAGGACGGTCATTACAACCTCCAAGGCTGACTTATGCTCCTTCGGATGCATATCCACCGGAATACCACGTCCGTTATCCTGAACCGTAATGGAGTTATCCTCGTTGATATGAACGGCTATCTCGTCGCAGAAGCCGGCGAGTGCCTCATCAATAGAGTTGTCCACTACCTCATACACCAGGTGGTGCAGACCCTTCAGCGAGATATCGCCGATATACATCGCAGGCCGTTTACGCACCGCCTCTAATCCCTCGAGCACTTGAATACTCGATCCATCATACTTTTCTTGTTGCTCTTCCATTATTTTTTATTTTCACATTTTTCGCATTTATTAATTCTTGCATTCATGCATAACGCGCACACGCGCATAAAATCGGCTGCAAAGATACAAAAAAATTTTGACATACACAAGAGTGTATGCTATTTTTCTGCATTTTTTCAAAAGAATACGACTTTCCCGATCGGTGCATCTAACAATCTGAAAGTCCCGTTCCGCCCGCTGATGGCTTGCGCCACGCTGTCCGGTTCGTTCCATGGGTGCATCGCAAGGGCGTATTTGTCGTGGTGGACGGTAAACACCTGTTTCGGTTCCAAGTCGCGGATCGCTTGCTCCAAGCCCTCCGGCATCGTATGGATATACCGCCAGCGGTCGTTATACTGACCGTTCTCCAGAAACGCCAGATCAACCTGACCGAACTGCTCACGAATCGCCTTGAACCGACCGTCGTAGCCCCCGTCGCCTCCGATATACACCTTCCGTCCGGCGTATTCAATCATAAACGACGCCCAGAGCGTCTGGTTCGCTCTACCCAACAAGCGGTTGGAGAAATGCCGCGTCGGCAAACAAGTGATGGATAATTGTGAATTGAGAATTGAGAATTGTGAATTGAGAATTGTGAAATAATCGTGCCCCTTGTGGGCTAAGAATTGATAATTGTCATACCAGTCCATCTCCGTTATTTGGTTGTCGGAGTAGTGCCAGTACCGCAGATAATCGGCTATGCCGAGCGGACAAACGACATGCCGCACTCTCGTGCGGAGGTCGCGGAGCGTCGCGTAATCCATGTGATCCCAGTGTTCGTGGGTGATGATGAGCACATCTATCTCCGGCAGATCATCGGGACGGTAGATGTCCGTTCCGGGAAAAGGGCGCAGCATGAGAGAAGCAGGGAACTCCGGCTTGAGCAGGGGATCGACCAGAAAACGTTTGCCGCCCAGACAGAAGAGGTAAGACGAATGTCCGAACCACACAACCCAGTCGCTATCCGTCGGAAGGGCTTTGAGGTCCGTCTTATACGCCTCTATCGCTTTCTTCGGAACACGTCCCTCTTGTAACCCGTCACCCGTAACCCGTAACCCGTCACCCCTCTTCCCCTTCCCCGTAAACTGCGGTGTCGGTTCCTGGTTCTGAAACCGTCCGTCGCGATAGTTAGGCGAAGCCTGTATCCGCTCTTCCGACACATGCCGGAACGTACCGAAAGCAGGGTGCGCCAACACACCCAATGTCAGCACTCCTATACATGATACTATACCTATTATAATAAACAAGACTTTCATTCTTTCACCTTTCATCTTTCACCTTTCACCTTTCACCTTTCACTTTTCACCTTTCACCTCTCTCGCCCACTGGAAGAGCGAAAGCGGCAGATGGCAGTACCCGTCCGGATGTTTGTTCAAGTAGTCCTGGTGGTACTCGTCCGCAGGATAATAGTTCCTGAGCGGCAGGAGCTCGACCTGCATCGGCTCGGTATATTTCTTCTGTTCTTCCGCAAAGACGGACTCAATGACCGCCTTTTGTTCCTCCGACAGATAATACACCCCCGTCCGGTAACGCGTGCCCTCGTCTTCCCCCTGCTTGTTAAGCGAAAGCGGGTCGATCGCAGCAAAGAACATACGCGTGAGAAAAGCCAACGAGACGTGCTGCTCGTCGTATTCGACCTTCACCGTCTCCGCATAACCGGTGGTATCCGTATAGACCTGTTCGTATGTAGGAGCAGGCAGATCTTCGTTTCCGTTTGCGAAGCCTGTCTCTGTACTAACCACACCTTGAACCTGTTGGAAGAAATGTTCCATTCCCCAGAAACACCCTCCTGCAAAATATATCGTCTCCATAATCGCCTGCAAAAGTACTGCTTTTTTGTTACATATGCAAGAGTTTGGGCGATTTTTTTATATCGGAGGCGGCAGATTGGCTTCCAAAGAGGTGTCGTTGGGGCTGGTAAAAATGTCTAAAACGCTGTTTGCAGCTGTCTTGAAGGTGTGACGCTGGAGGCGGAAGGGTTGCTCCGGCTCTACCGGTTCAAAAGAGACGGATTCCGGCTCCTGCGCTTTCTTGCGCTCCGCTTGCAGTTGGCGGTAGATAGCCACGTAGGTATATTGGTAGAAACGCGAGTAAGGTTTCATGCCTTCTTCGGGTTTCGCACCGCCTTTGAAAACCCTGAAATAATGGTTGAAGAACCGCACACGCCATTCGAGTGCTTCTATGGAATGGTCATGTTCGAGTGCATGCGCCTGACGCTGCGCCTCTTTGATTAACTCGCGGTTCGCCACACACGCCGCAGACCAGTGGGTCGGGAAATGGTAGGTATATAACTCATGCAATCCTCTCCGAAAACGCGAAGGTCTTACCACAATGCGTTTCCGGCACTTCCGACCTTCTTTCACCATGTCCATCGCACCCCATATGGCCTCCACACCCACATAGCAACGGAAATAGTGTACACCCCGTTTATGAGGCGTACTTCCCGCCGGAAGTGAGACAAACTCAAACCCGTCCCATTTCAAACGGTTTATTACCTTTGTTTTCAAGTGCATTGCCATGGCGCGTAATGTGCTGTGTTTCAGTCTATTGTGTCTTATATCCGTCGAACAAAGTCTAGGACGCCCTCGAAACTACCCTTATGCGGGCCTTATTTAGGGTCGATTCGGACTTCATTTCGGGTGCAAAGGTACAAAAAATTTTTGGAATATGCAAATTTTGGAGGGCAAAAATCAGAGTTTTTTGCGGAAGGCGGCGGGAGAGGAGCCGGCGTGGCGCTTGAAGAAGGTACCGAAATGGGATTGGTTTACGAAGCCGAGCTGGTCCGCTATCTCCTGGATGGAGAGGGTTGTGGTACAAAGGAGCGTTTGGGCACGCTGGGTGAGGGCATGCTCGATACAGGCACTTGCGGTCATTCCGACAGTCTCTTTGACCGTGTTGGCGACATACCGGGTGGTGAGGCAGAGTTGGCCGGCGTACCAGTCGAGGTCGTGGTGTTGCTCGCAATGCTCGTCCACCAGTTGCATGAAACGGCCCGTGATCTCTTCGTTGCGGGACATGGTGGAAAGATCCTGTTGCGGGAAATGGTTCAATTCGGGTCCCGCCAGATAATAGAAGAACGAACGTACCAGATGAATAGCCGCTTTGCGGTCCTTGTCGTCAAACACTTCGCGCATCAGATGGAAATACTGCTCCAAGCGTTCCATTCTTTTCGGGCTAATATTCCACACCGGATGGACATAGATATATGAGGTGGCAGCAAGAGGGAAGACCAGATTCAGTTCCTGTATAAACTCCCGCGAGGCAGACAAAACCAACATTTCCACATAATTTTCCATACTCTGCGGTTTTTTGATCAGCAGTTCGGGTGTGACAAGGCAGCCCTGGTTGGCGGTCAGTTCGTAGTTCGTATTATTGACGTTTATATGGAGCGAACCTCCTTTGACAATCTGGATGCAATAGGTGGGCGTGAAATACTGGTCGGGGAGGATAAAGCGGCTAAAGCGGGCTTGCGTAGAAGCGATTTCCATGACGGTAATATCGTCCAGAGCGTGCTTGCCGGGAATAAAACTTATCCACTTGAAACCGGAATAATCGGTCATTATATCGTTCTGGTCAAAGGTTGTTTTGATCATAATTGTACGGATTTGAATATACGGATTAGGACAATTCGGGTGCAAAGATACAACAATTTTCCGACATATGCAATAGGAATAGTAGAATCAGAACAATCTTTGCACGAATTAGAAAAACGGTAATCCGTTGTAAAGCAGTACTTTTGCAGCCGTTTTTGAAAAACGCTCACAAAAAAAAGAACAAAAATATGAAGATTTTATTTGTAATTGACAGTTTTTACACGACGAACAACGGTACCAGTATTTCCGCGCAGCGTTTTGCGGGTGAGTTGCGAAAACGCGGACATGAAGTAAGGGTGCTTTGTTGGGATACTCCAAGTGACCAAGGGACTAAGGACCAAGTGACCAAGGAAGTAGGATATACGAAGGAGAACAATTTGACAGATGGTGATTTCACCACAAAAAAGTTCCATATTCCGGTATTCCAACCGTTGTGCGACAAACACGATTTCAGTTTTGCGTATAATGATACGGAGGTTGTGCATGCCGCATGCGACTGGGCGGACGTTGTACATGTGTTTGTGCCGTTCGGGATTGAGATGGAGGCAATCAGTTACTGCCACAAGATCGGGAAACCGGTGACGGCAGCCTTCCACATCCAGCCGGAGAACATGACTTCGTCGGTCAGCATGGGCAAAGTGGAATGGTTCAATGAGATGTTTTATCGTTCTTTCCGCCGGAATATATACAATCGCGTGCGCCACGTACACGTACCTTCTTTATTTATGGGCAGGATGATTGCGGAACGCGGTTACACGGCGAAGATTCATGTGATCAGCAACGGCATCCAGGACGCGTTTATGGAAGCAGGGGAAAAGAAAGTTGAAAGTTTAAAGTTCTTATCTCGGCAAAGCCTCGAACGATCGGCTGAAGCCGTATGGAAAGTTGAAAGAAGTTTAGAAGAGGACAGTTCTAAGAAGATTTTCAAAATTATGATGATCGGGCGGTTGAGTCAGGAGAAACGGCAGGACGTGATCATCAACGCCTTGAAATACAGCAAGTACGGCGACCGGATACAGTTAGTTTTCGCAGGTCGCGGACCGGAGTACGACAAATACGTAGAATTGGGAAAAGAGCTGAAACACCAGCCGAAGTTCATCTATGTGGGCCGTGACGAGTTGATAGAAGAGCTGCTGACGACGGATCTGTATGTTCACGCGAGCGACATGGAGAGCGAGGCTATCAGTTGTATCGAGGCTTTTGCTACAGGTCTGGTACCTGTGATTGCGAATAGCGAAGTGAGTGCTACTCCTCAGTTTGCGTTGGACGGCCGGAGTCTATTCACTCCCGGCAGCCCGAAAGATCTGGCGCGTGCGATCGACTACTGGCTGGACCATCCGGAGGAGCGTCATCACATGGAAGAACAATACCGTCTGGCTGGTCGTCAGTACAGTCTGGCGGCGTCCGTGACGAAGTTCGAAGAGATGTTGAACGAAGAGATCCGAGACAATTATGAAGAAGTTCATAGCCATCCCGCTGCTACTCGTCAGCCTGAGCATTTCATGCGCAGACCGCGCCGCGTTGCCGCCTTTTGGTAAAAAGCCCCTCCCGACCTCCCCGTGGAGGGGAGGAGACAAAGGGCTTTTCGGCGGTCCGGTGGGGAAAGGGAGGATGTATTTCGACATCGTCTTGCCGCCGATCACGCCGAATCTGCTGATCGACGTAGGGATGAGTATGGCGCAGGTACATGGTGTGGTAGGAATGGCTCCGCGATGGTTTGCTATGTTCAGTCCGACCGCGTGTCCGTACAGCGAGTTATACACAGCTCCGAAGGGCAATTCGGCTATTATGATTACATACAGAGTGTATTTCTGAGAAGTTGAAAGTTGAGAGTTGAAAGAAAAAAACAAAGATAAACCCTTTTGAAGGCTTTAGCGCAAAGCGCCATGCGTATTTTGCTGATAAAAACTCCTCGCAAGCAAGCTTTCGGATAGTTTTTACCAACAAACTCCGCAACTCTGCGAGTAAAAGCCTTCAAAAGCAATAAACATAAAAAACATTTCAAAGCAAATCGTCTCGCTTTTTTAATGGGACGGTAGTAAAAGAAAATAAGAAAAATATTTATTATGAGGACTAATAGATTTTTAGTTATATTATTTTTTGTTGCTCTGCATGCGCAGGCACAGGAGCGGATAGAGATGATTCCTTATGGGGATTTTGAGAGCTGGACGGAGAAACAGATCAAGGAATCCGCCCTCATCGGCGGTCAGACGAAGACGTTGTACAAGATCGGCGGTTCGTGGAGCAGCAGCAACGCCCATGCCCGTGCGCTGGGTGTGGACAAGGTGTCGGTAAGCGTGACGCCGGAGAGAAGGGGCGAAGGCTATTGCTGCCGGATGGAGAGTACCTTGGAGAGCGTGAAGGCAATCGGGATTGATTTCAAGGCGCTCGCCACCGGGAGTATTTACACCGGTAAGTTGCTGGACGTGGTGGGTCTGAAACAGAGCAGTGATCCTAATTCGGCAATCGACATGGGCGTTCCGTTCACGGGCAGACCGAGTGCGCTGATTCTGGATTACAAAGCACTTATTCAGGACAGAACCGCCGTTTATGCGCCTGCGAAGACCAAAGTAAAAAAAGTGGCGGGACACGACAAAGGACATATCACGCTGATCCTGCAACACCGCTGGGAAGAGAACGGGCATGTGTATGCCTACCGTGTAGGTACAGCCGTTCAGACGATCGACCGGACGACCGAATGGCGGAATGATTTTCGTGTGCCGGTGGTGTATGGTCAGGCAGGAGCGGATCTGAAAGAACTATCCAACAACCGCCACAAGACGCATAACAGCGAGGGCAAAATGGTGTGTATCGAGGAAGTGGGTTTCCGCGAAGACATGGCGCCGACGCATCTGATTGTACAGATTTCGGCAGGAAGCATGCCGCCGTTCACAGGCTGCCCGGGAAACGTGGTCTGGTGCGACAACATCCGGCTTGCCTATACCGGGGACCAATCCTCTTTAGCCCATGCGAAATAAGTTCATCTGGCTCATAGTGTTTCTGCTTTGCGTGCTTCCGTCGGAGGCGCGCAAACGTCGTAGTATCACCATCAGCCGCGATTACAGTTCGGTAACGGTGAACGAGGACAGCACGGTCAGTTTCTGCTACTGCGGTCCGGGTCGTCGCGTGAGCGTGCAGAGCGATCTGCTTTACGCGGACGAGGACACGGCTCATTACAGCGACCACACGCGGCGGATCAAGATGCGGCTGGAGAGCGACGGCTGTTTTCACGCCACCACCCGTGCGGTCAGTCCGGAGACCTATACCTACTGTTTCCGTGTGGACGGCAAGCGCAAGCCGGACCCGCAGAACAGCGATACGGCATGGCAGAAGATGCACAAATGGAACGTGGTGAATGTAGGCGGTAACGCGCACGTGGACCTGTACCGCAAGCCGGAGCGGCAAGGCGAGGTGATTCGGACGACATGGTACAGCAGCAAAGAGGGATTGAACAGGAGGGTGAATGTGTATTTGCCGTCAGAAGTCAGTCATCAGCCATCAGAGGGAGTAAGATTTCCTGTGCTGTATCTGATTCACGGGATCAACGGGTACGAAGGCTCGTGGGCAGAGCGAGGACGCGCGATAAACATCTTGGAGAACATGATCGCCGAAGGTCTGTGCGAGCCGATGATTCTGGTCATGCCGGACGTCAATTTCGGCGTGCATGAAGACCGTCCGAGTTACCATACCCTATGGAACAGCATTTTCAACTACCCGCGTTTGAGCCATGACCACGACATAGACCTCGGTCTGACGGACCTGATTCAGATGGTGGACAGCACGTACCCCATTTCGGAAAAACATTATATCGCCGGTTTATCCGACGGCGCGCGTATAGCGGCGAACACGGTTAATCTGTGCCCGGGGTATTTCGACGCCATCGGTATGTTTTCGCCCGTGGTCCACAAAGCGCAAATGCCGAAAGACAGCACTACGGTCTATATCTATACCGGCAGAAAAGACATGTTTCACCCCAACGCCAAGCGGTTTAACAAACGTCTGGAGAAAGCGCAGCTGCCTCATTCCTACACCGAGTCAATCGGAGGGCATACATGGCGGAATTGGCGGAGTTATCTGGTGGATTTCTTGAAAAATTTATAAATATTCTTTACAAAAATCATAAAATCCGCACTTTTGTGCGTTAAAATTTGTATATATACAAAATTTTGTGTAACTTTGCCCGCTTTTTTGATTAAGAGCCGAAAGTTGAAAGCAGAAAGCCAAATCTATAAATATATATACAAATTATGAGTAAAGTTACAGTAGTAGGCGCGGGAAACGTAGGTGCTACCTGCGCAAATGTGTTGGCAGTCAATGAGGTTGCCAACGAAGTATGTCTGATTGATATCAAAGAGGGTTTTGCCGAGGGCAAGGCCATGGATATCATGCAAACAGCCCAACTCATGGGCTTCGACACCGTAGTAACCGGTGTGACGAACGACTACAGCAAGACGAGCGGTTCGGATGTAGTGATCATCACTTCGGGTCTTCCTCGCAAGCCGGGTATGACGCGTGAGGAGCTGATCGGCGTCAATGCCGGTATCGTGAAGAGCGTTTGCGACCAGGTGCTGAAATACAGCCCGAACGCGATCCTTGTTGTTGTTTCGAACCCGATGGACACGATGGCATACCTGACGCTGCATGCATTGAAGTTACCTCGCAACCGCGTGATCGGTATGGGCGGTGCGTTGGACAGCGCACGTCTGAAATACTTCCTGAGCCAGGCGCTCCACTGCAACGCCAATGACGTAGACGGTTTCGTAATCGGCGGTCACGGCGACACGACGATGATTCCGTTGACGAGCTACACGACATACAAGGGTATCAACGTGAGCGAGTTCCTGAGCAAAGAGGAGCTGGAGAACGTAGTCAAGAGCACGATGGTAGGCGGCGCAACGCTGACGGGTCTGCTCGGCACGAGTGCATGGATGGCACCGGGTGCAGCAGCAGCTTCCGTAGCAGAGGCGATCATCAAAGACCAGAAGAAGATGATTCCTTGCTCCGCTGCGCTCGAAGGCGAATACGGCATGAAGGACATCACCATCGGTGTCCCCTGTATCATCGGTAAGAACGGTATCGAGAAAATCCTGGAACTGAACATCAGCGAAGAAGAACGCGCCAAACTGCATGAGAGCGAAGCTGCCGTTCGCAAGACAACAGCAATCCTCAAAGATCTGAACGTGCTCTAATTAGAATACAGACCGGCTTCGCCTGACAGACGCCAAGTGGGCGACCGCTCTGCGCTGACAGAATAAAGACCGGATTACACCATGCGGATGGTAAATCGGTCTGTCAGTGAGCAAAGCGAACGATCTGTACTCTGTCAGAGAGCAAAGCGAACGGTCTATAATCCCTTAAAACCACATGGATTTATTCGAGAAATGCGACCATTTTGAGACGCTCAAACTGGCGCGCAAACTACAAGTTTACCCTTATTTCCACGAACTGGAAAGCCGTCAGGCTCCGGTCGTGCAGATGGAAAACCACCGCGTGATCATGCTGGGCAGCAACAACTACCTCGGTTTCACGGAGAACGAGGCAGTCATCAAAGCCGGACATGACGCGCTGGACAAATACGGCACAGGCGTAAGCGGCAGCCGTTTTCTGAACGGAACGCTGGACCTGCACCTGCAGCTGGAGAAAGAGCTGGCGGAGTTCACGGGATACGAGGAGTGCATGACTGTCTCTACGGGTTTCCAGACCAACCTGGCAATCATCTCCGCTATCTGCGGCAAAGACGACTACATCCTCAACGACCGTGAGAACCACGCATCGATATACGACGCATGCCGTCTGAGTTTCGCGAAGGTCCTTCGTTACCGCCACTCGGACATGCAGGACCTGGAGCGTCAGCTCAAGTCGATCCCGGAGAACGCAGGCAAGCTGATCGTCACCGACGGCGTGTTCTCCATGCGCGGCGACATATGCAAGCTGCCGGAGATATGCGCTCTGGCGGAGAAATACCATGCCCGTGTGATGGTGGATGACGCTCACGGCTTCGGTGTGTTAGGTCCCGGCGGACGAGGCACGGCAGCCCATTTCGGACTGACCGACAAGGTGGATATCACCATGCTGACGTTCTCCAAGTCGCTGGCTTCTATCGGCGGATGTATGCTGACGAGCCACCGCGTAGCCGACTGGCTGCGTCACGTGAGCCGGCCGTTCATCTTCTCCGCCGCTATCACCCCCTGCTCGACCGCAACGGCGTTGGAGGCATTGCACCAGCTCATCCTCGACCCCGAGCGTCCGACACGGCTGATGAACATTGCCAAGTATTTCCAGAAGAGCCTTCTCGCTGCAGGTATCAAGATCATTGAGGCACCGACACCTATTGTGCCGATCTTCACCTACAAGACGCTCGACACACTCTATTTCGGCAAGAAGATGTTTGAGGAAGGCGTGTATGTGAACCCCGTTATTGCGCCGGCTTGCGTAGAAGGCGAGTGCCTGCTGCGTACGACGCTGATGGCGACACACACCGAGCCGATCATCGACGAAGCGACAGAGATCATCGCCCGCGTCCTCAAAGAGGGTGCACCCGAAGGACTGGCATATTAAAAATTCAGGATTTGAAAATTTGAAAATTTGATGATTATAGTTACAAGCAAAATGACATAAATTAATCCTCAAATCTTCAAATCCTCAAATTATCAAATTAATGAATACATTAGTAATCACCGGAGGTAGTTCCGGTATAGGCAAAGCGACAGCCTCGCTCTTTTGTGAGCGGGGCTGGCGTGTCTTTGAACTGAGCAGACATGGGGGAGATGAGTCGAAAGTCGAAAGTCGAAAGTCGAAAGACACAGGCGAAATCATGCATATCACCTGTGACGTGTGCTCGGAAGAGAGTTGCCGGACGGCGATAGGCGAAGTGCTGCGTCAGACCGACCATATCGACGTCGTCATCTCCAATGCAGGCTATGGTATATCGGGTCCGATCGAGTTCACGGAGATAGCGGACGCCGAGCACCAGATGGATGTCAATTTCATGGGTGCCGTGCGCTTCACACAAGCCGTTCTGCCGCAACTGCGCCGCCAGCGGTACGGCCGGATCATTTACACCTCCTCCGTAGCAGGTGTTCTGGCAGTGCCTTACCAGGCTTTCTACTCCGCATCCAAAGCGGCCATCAACGCGATGGCCCTGGCGCTGGCAAACGAAGTGCGTGAGTTCGGGATCACCGTCTCCGTGCTCATGCCGGGAGACGTGTCCACCGGCTTCACTGACGCACGCCGCAAGTCCACCGCCGGAGCAGAGGTCTACCGCCACTCCGAGCAGGCTATCACCGCCATGGAGAAAGACGAGCGCGGAGGCATGGAGCCACGGAAGATGGCGATTCTCTTCTATCACATAGCTACCTGCCGCAACCCCCGGCCGCAATATGTCGGCGGTCTCCTGTACCGCACTTTCTGTTTCCTCAATAACATCCTTCCTACCCGTCTCGTCAACCGGATAGAAGGAAAAATGTACAGTTGATCATGCATATCCGAATTATCTCTCCGTCCGGTGCAATAGACCCCGTTTTTATTGACCAAGCAGCAGCACGTCTGCGCAGCTGGGGTCATGAAGTGAGCGAAGGAACACACGCCCGCGCCCACTGGGGACGGTTTGCCGGCACGGACGAAGAGCGGCTGGAGGACATCCAAGACGCTATGCAGGATCCGTCGGTGGACGCTATCCTCTGTTCGCGCGGCGGGTACGGACTGCAACGCATCATCGACCGGGTGCCGAATATCACCAAACCCGTCATAGGCTTCAGCGACATCACCGCTCTCCATCAACTATCAACTATCAATTGTCAATTGTCAATTCACGCCGTCATGTGCAAACATATCGCGACCCTGCCGGAAGACAGCGAACCCATCGCAGCGTTGCGACGGGTGCTGGAGGGAAAGAGCGTAGAGTACCATATCGCGCCGCACCCGCTGAACCGCTACGGCGAAGCGACAGCACCGGTTATCGGCGGTAACCTCTCCGTCCTCTATGGCTTGCAAGGCACGCCCTATAGCCTTCAGCAGTCAGCTATCAGCAGTCAGGCTCCTATTCTCTTGATCGAGGACGTTGGCGAACGGCATTACCACATTGACCGGATGATCAGAAATCTGAAAATGAGCGGCGTACTCGGTCACTTAGGTGGCCTTATCGTAGGACAATTCAGCGAATGCGAGGACGACCCGGGCATGAACTGCACGGTCTATGAGACAATAAAAGAGGCAGTCGCAGACTACGACTACCCCGTTCTCTTCAATGCGCCCTTCGGGCATGTAGAGCACAATATGCCGATCTGGCTCGGCAAAGAGGCGCAACTCTCCGTTACAGCCGAGGGTTCGGTACTCCGTACAGTACCCTTATCTCCGGCTCTCTGACCTCCACGGAAGGCGGTGTCTCCTCTTCTTGCGGCTGCGACTCAGCCGCTTTTTTCTGTACATGGCACCCCGCCAGCATAATGCTGAGCATGCCTAACAATACGTTCGTCCGGATCAGAAAACGCTTTCTCATACTCATAAGATGGTAACCCGTCCGTCCACGGCGGCGCGGATGGTGTCTTGTTCTTTAGCTATTTGTATATACAGGTCACGGATTAGCTGCTTGCTGTCCCAGTAGTCGGAATAGCGCGTCAGTGCAGTCATGTGGTCTGCTCCGCCGGTCATGTAGTTGCTGGTGGCCACGGTGTAGGTCTTGTCCGGCTGAACGGCTTTGCCTCCCACCGTCACTTCCGCCAGCCGTCCGTCCACGGCTGTCATGCGCATGCCTGCGAGTCCTTGCGCCCCGTACGAGACGATCGAGTCGCATAGTTCGATCAGGTTCTCGCCCGTGAGCGTAATGACGACGAGCGTGTTCTCAAACGGCATGACGGTGTATATCTGACCGAACGTGAGGTCTCCGGGCAGCCATTCGCCGCGTACGCTGCCCATGTTGACGAATGCAAGATCGACCCGGCCTGGGTATAGCTGCTTGGCAGCCTCCCACAGTGCATCGGTCAGCCAGTTGAGCAACGGACATTCGGGCGCACCTACCCACAACGTGTCCGGAACGTAGCCCACCTTGACGCTCATCTCGCGGTCCACCACTTCTTTGTAAGGCGCGAGGCGCTGCAGGTAGGCGGAGTCCAGGAGCGAGTCACAGGAAGCGTCCACCTTGAGTGCCTCTGTATGAACCGAGTTCACCTGCATCGGCTTATGGCAGGACGAAAAAAGGAACAAGCAAAGAATAGTGAATAATGAATAATTAATAATGAATATTTTTTTCATTGTAGTATTCCTTTCAACTTTCAACTTTCAACTTTCAACTAGACGGCTTCTTTCAACTTTCAACTTTCAACTATCAACTATCAACTATCATCGCCTTGGCTGTCTGCGCGGCGAGGCGTGCGTTGTTGAGGACTAATTGGATGTTCGCCGCCAAACTGTCACCTCCGGTCAGGTCTTTCACTTTCGCCAGTAGGAAGGGAGTGCACTGTTTGCCATGAATGCCGGCAGCCTCCATCTCGCTCAGCGCCTGGCCGATTGCCCGGTCAATGACCTCTTTGGGCATGGAGTATTCCTCAGGTATGGGGTTCGTGACGAGCATGCCGCCTTTGAGTCCGCAGTCTGTTTTGGCTTGGAACGCCGCCGCCAGTTCTTCGGGGGTGTCAATACGATAGTCCACGCCGAAGCCGCTATGGCGCGTATAGAACGCCGGCAGTTCGTCAGTACCGTATCCTATCACCGGCACGCCCTTGGTCTCCAGATATTCGAGCGTCAGCCCGAGGTCGAGGATCGACTTGGCTCCCGCACAGATGACCATGACCGGGGTCTGCGCCAGTTCCTCAAGGTCGGCAGAGATGTCGAAGGTCTGCTGCGCCCCGCGGTGAACGCCGCCAATACCGCCGGTAGCAAAGACCTTGATACCCGCCATGGCGGCAATGATCATGGTTGTTGTGACGGTTGTGGCGCCGTCCTCCTTGCGTGCGATGAGGACAGGCAGGTCGCGCCGCGAAGCCTTGGTCACCGCCTGACCTTTCTTACCGAGGTACTCGATCTCCTCGTGTGTACAGCCGGCTTTCAGCTTGCCGCCAATGACAGCTATCGTGGCAGGCACGGCTCCGTTCTCGCGGATCGTCTGCTCCACGCGCAGTGCCGTCTCAACGTTCTGCGGGTAAGGCATACCGTGACTAATAATGGTCGATTCGAGTGCTACGACCGGTTTGCCTGCCGACAGCGCCGCTTGCACCTCATCCGATATAGAAAGATATTTATTCATTATAACAATATATTTGCGATGTCAGGGTTGACGGCTTTGAGGCTCATGAGTGTAGCCCTTGCCGCCATGAGCCCGTACTGGGCGGTCTGCGGGAAGTCAATGCCTTTGGCATGTGCATATACCACGCCGGCGAGGAAAGCGTCTCCGGCACCGGTGGTGTTCACTATCTCGCCCGGCAGCGCGGGGAAGAGCCATTCCTCCGCCGCCGTTCGGCAATAGACGCCTTCGCCGGAGAGGGTTATATAGACATGCGCGACGCCCAAGTCCAGCAATCTCTGCGCCGCTTCGGCGTAGGTAGCCGTCTCGGTCACCGCCAGCGCCTCTTTGAGATTCAGTTTGAGGGTATGGAGATACGGCAGTTTGACTTTGCGCAGGGCGTTCACCACGCGGTGCGCTTTGGTCGTACTGACGCCGTCGATAAAGAGCGGCGCGGTTACATTCTCCATGAGCCACCGGATGGCGTCTTCGCCAATATTGGTGTCCGCTACAATAAACTCGGACTGGTTGATCTCCCCGCTCCTTTTGGCAAGCCATTCCGGCGTGATAGCCTTGATAGCTTCAGTGTCCGCCACCGCGGCGATCATCTCGCCGCCGGAGTTGTTCATACACAGGTAAATGCCGGAGCGCACGCCACTCACCCGTTCGGACAGATGCACGTCAATACCCTGCTGCTTGCAATAGTCGTGCAGCAGTCCTCCGAAGAGGTCGTCTCCGAAGATAGTCAGCAACTGCGTCTTAGCTCCGAGCAGGACCAGGTTATGGGCGATATTCCTCGCCACGCCGCCGTAGCCGACCTCAATGTGTCCGGGATTAGAGTCCGCCGCAATGAAAGCGTCCGCCAGCGTAGCCGACATATCCACATTTGCGCCTCCTATAACTGAAACAGAAATCATTTACGATTGGGTCATTTATGATTTACGAGTGCAAATTTACTGCTTTTTTTGCATATACGCAAATATATTAAGAAAAAAAATGCTCTGAGGGCGCGGAAATCAGCAGTAAAAGGTATAAAAACAAAGAAGGATGTCTCCCGACATCCCAATCTTTTTACTTAACCTTAAATCTAATACCATGAAAAACACGGTGCAAAAGTACTGCTTTTTGACGAACTGACCAAATATTTTGCAAAAAAAGTGTTAAAAAACATAAAACTGCAAAGCCCAGTTTGCAAAAAAAAGAACACTTAAACTTAAATCGAACATTTTATTTTTCATCTAATAAATCGGGTCTTTTCTGGCGTGTGTGCTCCAGCGATTGCTCATATTGCCATTCCTCGATCTTAGCCTGGTTACCGGATAGTAGGATTTCGGGCACCTTCCATCCTTTGTATTCGGCAGGGCGCGTATAGACCCCTGCTTCCAGGAGTCCGTCCTGGAAGGAGTCATTGAGTGCGGACTCGACGTCCCCGAGTGCACCGGGCAGGAGCCGCACGATGGCATCAGTCATCATAGCAGCAGGCATTTCGCCTCCGGTGAGGACAAAATCGCCGATTGAGAACTCGCGCGTAATAAGATGATCGCGCACGCGCTGATCCACGCCCTTATAATGGCCGCAGAGGATAATGATATTCTCTTTGAGGGAGAGGGAGTTGGCTGCTTTCTGGTCGAACCGTTCGCCGTCGGGAGCCGTGAAAATGATTTCGTCGTAATGCCGCTCGGCAGTGAGGGCGGAGATGCAGCGGTCGATAGGTTCGATCTGCAGCACCATGCCGGCACCGAAGCCGAAGGCGTAGTCGTCCACCTTGCGGTGTTTATCGAGGGTCCAGTCCCGCAGGTTATGCACAAAAATCTCGCACAGCCCTTTGGCTTTCGCGCGGGCTATAATAGAATGGTTGAGGGGTGACTCCAGGAGTTCCGGACAACAAGTAATAATGTCTATTCGCATAATGTGATTTACGATTTAGGGTACAGGGTCATAGCCGGAGCCTCCCCAGGGGTGGCAACGAAGGATGCGTTTGATACCGAGCCATGTACCTTTGAAGATACCGTATTTGAGCACCGCCTCCACCATGTACTGGCTGCAGGTAGGCGTATAACGGCACGAAGGAGGCGTCAAGGGTGAGATGAACACCCGGTAGAAATAGACCGGGAGTAAAAACAATTTGCGGAGGAGAAGCCTGCCCCGTCCCTCTCCGGAAGGAGGGAGATTATTTTCAGAGTGTTCGCTATTCATTGGCTTTTATCTTTTTCAAGGCTTTGATGACGGCTTTCTCTACAACCGCATAAGGTTGTATCTCTTTGTCAATATAATTGAAGGCGATGAGGTAACTCCGTTGACCGCTTTGTTGCAAGGTCTCTAAGGCTGTAGGATCGCTGGCACCGGAAGACCGCTCCGCTGTTAGAATCCCTTGGTTGAGGCGGTACGCCTCGCGCATGAGACGCCGCAGACGGTTTCTATCCACGGCATGTTTGAAGAGCGATTTGGGAGCCCAGACCAGAACCGAGTTTTGGTCATTCACCTGCCATGTGACCCGGAGAGGCCACGAAGTGAACCGTTTGCCGGACTTATAGAAGGCAGCAATCCGTTCCTTGCCGCAGAGGCGGCTATGTTTGGGGAAGGAGTTAGACATTTTTCTCCAAATACTCCGCTATTGCCATAGGCAGGGAGGCGAAGGTTTTGCCGGGACCTGCCTCTATATCCACGCGGTAACCCGCCTCCTCAAGAGCACGGATAGTGCCTTCTCCGAAAGCCGCGATGAGCGTATCGCCCTGTTTCCAGTCCGGGAAGTTCTCCCGCAGCGAAGTGACGCCTGCCGGCGTAAAGAGCCCTATCAGATCATACTCGAAAGGTTTATCCTTGGGCCATGGTGTTGTGACGGTCCGATACATAATAGCCGGTGTCACCTCCACACCGTTGAGGGCGAACATATTGATCTGGTCGTCCGTATGGATGTCGGAAAGCACCATCAGATATTTCTCGTTCGGCCGGCGGTGCATGGCAGGAAGAAGGTCTTCGAACTTGTTGCCCTGCTCGGGGAAGAAGACTTTCCGCTTGCGGTAATTGATAAATTTCTGCAGATAGAGTCCCACCTGCTCCGAATTGCAATAATAGTGCATCGAGTCAGGTACGTTCAGCCGCATTTCCTCACACATACGGAAGTAATGCTCCGCGCCGAGGCGTGAGTTCAGAATGACTGCCGTATAGTCCAGAGGGTTGATGCGCTGTTTGCGGAACTCGCTCGCCGAAAGACCTTCGACATGAATAAACTGATAAAAGTCGCATTCCACGCCAAACTGTCCCTCCAGACGAGAATAAGGATTATGTTCCGTCGTAGGACGAGGTTGAGAAAAAAGAAGTCTTTTAATCATATGATTGATATCGTTTTTGCAGAAAATAATACCACGGCTGCCATAGGCAGCAGTTCTAATGTAGCCATGTATACCAGGAGATAGAGGAGTGCTATCGGTTTGCGCACAAACTGACGCACCCCGCGGTACATCCACAGCAGGAAGAAGGCACCTCCCAAGATCCCCAGAAGCCATCCGGATGCTACGGGTGAGTCGATATGCACGAAAAGGAGCAGCAGGGGGTACAGAACCACCATCGCCAGTGTACATATATTGGAATAATGTTCGCCCGCCTCGCCGTAAGAGCGCGTAAGCCGGAAGGTATAGTCCACCAGAAGGATCAGCAGTGTCTTCACAATCAGGACACCGAGAATAACCCCGCATACCGCAGCAAAAGCGGCTCCGGAGAAGCGGTCCTCGGGGCGGAAACACAGGCATAGCCCCATGGCCAAGGTGCCTATCCGGAAAAGTGTGATGAAGAGCTGCGCCAGGTAGTTGACCGGCGCATCTTTGTATGTCCGCTCGGCATGCACAGTAAGCGACGAGGCGGCCTGGCTGATCACGCCGGGTTGCAGCCACTCGCTGAGGAGCGCCATGACAAGCAGTAGCAGCATCGTCCATCCGCACCAAGGTGCAGTCAGCGGAGAGATAATATGCGGGAGAGAGGTCAGCATTCAGTGGTCCAGAGATACATTTTGTCCCCTCTGCGAATGAGGGTTTCCGTTTTGATTGCAAAATATTGGCCTTTCTCCACGCGTGCGGTAGGTTTGCCTTGGTCGTCATGCATGTTATGTGCGACGCACTCGTACACGCCGGTGGTCTCGCCGGTAATGAGCAGTTCCTGCCCTTCCTCTATGCTGTCCACGGCCTCAAGCACAAACTCTGCCACGCTCAGGTTCTTGAAGAAATTGGTGCATTTGGCAGCATAGACCTTCTTGCGCGTTGCTTTATTGCCATAGGAATGGGTCCATTCGCCCAGCCGCTGACCTTGATAATAACCGTCCCAGAAGCCGCGGTTGAAGACACGGCTGAGCCGTTCGTTCCAGTCCGCTATCTTCGGTTCAATGACCGTGTCGTCGTCATACTCGCCGCGCTGCCATGCCTCCACTGCCTCTTTGTAGCATTTCACGACCGTAGAGACATACTCCGCTCCTCGTGCGCGCCCTTCTATCTTGAGGACCCGCACGCCGGCATCCAGCATCTTGTTGAGGAAATGGATCGTTTTCAGATCCTTCGGCGACATGATATACTGGTTATCAATGTCCAGCTCCAGATCAGACGACTTGTCTTTGACGGTATAGCCGCGCCTGCACACCTGCACGCACGCCCCCCGGTTAGCCGAGAGACCGTAGTTATTGAGACTCAAGTAGCATTTGCCGCTGACCGCCATACACAATGCACCGTGACAGAACATCTCGATGCGAATAGGCTTCCCGCTCCGTCCGCATATATGCTGCTCCTCGATGTCGCGATAGATAGACGCTACCTGCTCCATGTTCAGTTCGCGCGCCAGGACAACGACATCCGCAAACTGCGCATAGAACCGCAGCGCCTCGGTGTTCGCTATGTTAAGCTGGGTGGAGAGGTGTACCTCCTGACCGATGCTGTTAGCGTACTGCATTACCGCGATGTCGCTTGCAATAACAGCGTCCACGCCCACGGCATGCGCCTTGTCCACTATCTCGCGCATCAGAGGCAGATCCTCGGGGTACATGACCGTATTGACCGTCAGGTAGGTCTTTACGCCCGCTTCACGGCATGTGGACACGATTGTAGCCATGTCTTCTGTGGTAAAATTGACCGAACTGCGTGCGCGCATGTTCAGGTGCTCTATACCGAAATAGACAGAGGTAGCTCCGGCTTGTATCGCCGCAGCCAGACTCTCCCAACAACCGACAGGAGCCATGATATTTACCATCGGGTCATTTACCATTGGGTCATTTACCATTGGGTCATTTAGCATTTTGTATCAGGAACTCTGCTATCTGTACCGCGTTGAGTGCTGCGCCCTTCCGGATCTGGTCGCTCACGCACCAGAAACTGAGTTCGTTCTCGTCCGTCAGATCCTTTCTGATACGGCCGACAAAGACCTCGTCCTTGCCGCTCAGGAACAGCGGCATCGGATATACCTTGTTCTCCGGCTCGTCCATGAGCACACACCCTGGAGCCTGTGCGAAAGCCTCTCTCGCCTCCGCCACGCTGACCGGCCGCTCTGTATCGACCCACACGCTCTCGCTATGCGCCCTGAGCGACGGCACACGTACGCAGGTAGCACTGACCTTGACATCCGAATGCATGATCTTGCGCGTCTCATTGTACATTTTCATCTCTTCCTTGGTATAGCCGTTGTCGGTAAAGACATCTATATGAGGGATGACATTATACGCCAACTGATACGCAAATTTGTTTACCGTCACTTCCTCTCCGTTCAGCAGTTGACGGTATTGTGTCTCCAACTCTTTCATTGCCTGCGCCCCTGCTCCCGAAGCCGCTTGATACGTGGACACACGCACGCGGCGGATATGGCTCAGACGCTCTATGGCCTGCAGAGCCACCACCATCTGGATCGTCGTACAGTTAGGATTAGCAATGATGTTCCGCGGACGGATCAACGCATCTTGGGCGTTCACCTCCGGAACGACCAAAGGCACATCGTCATCCATCCGGAAGGCGGATGAGTTATCTATCATCACCGCGCCGTAGCGGGTGATGTCCTCCGCGTACATACGCGACACGCTCGCGCCCGCGGAAGTAAAAGCAATATCGACGCCCCGGAAGGCGTCGCCGTGTTGCAACAACTGTACTTCGTACTCTTTGCCGCAAAATTCATACTTAGTGCCGGCACTCCTCTCCGAGCCGAACAAACGTAGTTCGGAGAGAGGGAATTGCCGCTGCGCAAGCACAGCCAGCAATTCCTGTCCGACGGCGCCGGAGGCGCCTACAATCGCGATTACCATAATTAAGCCAATGCGATGATAATGTCAGCTTCAGCCTCCGTGAAGGTAATCTTACCTTCGCGAGCCAGCCAACCCAGTGCCAGGTAAAGCTCCTCGTTTTTCAGTTTCGTAGCTTTCTTGAGGGCTTTCAGACCCTGTGCACCGTTTTGCAGGGCATTCCAGAGAAGACCTGCGTTTTCTCCAATTTTTGTAATCATAATACCTTAATTTTAGTTAGACTAATTGAGTGAATTATGGGTCACTCTTCCCATTTCTTAAATACCAGGCACGCGTTGTGACCACCGAAACCAAACGTGTTGCTCAGGGCGTATTTTATATTCCGCTTCTGGGCTTTCCCGAATGTAAAATTGATGCGGTAGTCGATATTTTCATCCTCATCCTCCGGATCATGGTTGATGGTAGGCGGAATGATACCGTCTTTCAAAGCCATGACACATGTCAACGCCTCTACGGCGCCCGTCGCACCGATCAGATGTCCTGTCATAGACTTCGTCGAGTCAAGATTCATCTCATACACATGATCGCCGAACACGCGCTGGATAGCTTTCACCTCCGTCACGTCGCCCAGAGGGGTGGATGTGCCGTGCGTATTGATAAAATCAATCTGTTCCGGCTGCAGGCCCGCATCCTTGATAGCCAGCCTCATCACTCTCTCTGCGCCCTTGCCTTCCGGGTCCGGTGCTGTCATATGATAAGCATCGGAGGTCATACCCTCGCCCACTATCTCCGCGTATATCTTTGCGCCGCGGACCTTGGCATGCTCATAATCCTCCAAGATCAGACATGCAGCTCCTTCGCCCAACACAAAACCGTCTCGTGATTTGGAGAAGGGTCTGCTCGCCGTCTCGGGCGAGTCATTACGGGTAGAGAGCGCATGCAGCGAGTTAAAACCACCTATGCCGGTGTATGTGACATCTGCGTCGGCACCGCCTGTCAGCAGTACATCCGCATGCCCAAGCCGGATCTGGTCAAATGCGGATCCTACCGCGTGGGAAGAAGAGGAACAGGCTGTGGACACCGAGAAACTGGGTCCCCCGAGGCCGAAACGAATAGAAATCAGACCGGCAGCAATGCTCGGAATGGCTTTCGGGATCATGAACGGGTTAAAACGCGGTACTCCGTCCCCTTTGGCGAAATCAATGATTTCCTCCTCGGTGGACTGCAGACCTCCCATTCCGCTTCCCCATATAACACCTACGCGGCTTCGATCCTCTTTCTCCAGATCCAAACCGCTGTCTATTAGCGCCTCGTTAGCCACCCACACCGAGAACTGGGAATAGCGGTCCATCTTACGCGCCTCCTTGCGGTCCATTAACGGGGAGGGGTCAAAGCCCTTCACCTCGCCGGCAAAATGAGTCTTGAACAGAGTGGTATCAAAAGAAGTAATCGGAGCTATTCCGTTTACTCCGTTAACCAATGCCTGCCAAGTCTCCGGTGCCGAATTCCCTACCGGCGTCAACGCCCCCAGACCAGTTACTACTACTCGTCTCAACTGCATATATGACAAAATGTGATATAAAAAAGTATACGAGTTTACAGTTTTCCCGTAAACTCGCAGACCAATGTGTAAAGAGAATTACTTCGCTAATTTACCCTCTACATAAGCGATAGCGTCGCCTACGGTAGCAATTTTCTGAGTGTCCTCATCAGGAATTTCGATTCCGAACTCTTTCTCGAATTCCATGATCATCTCCACTGTATCCAGGGAGTCTGCACCCAGATCTGTTTGGAAATTAGCCTCACGTGTTACCTGAGACTCTTCTACACCAAGTTTATCAGCAATGATTGCTTTTACTTTTGCTTCAACTTCTGCCATAATACTAAATGTTTAATTAATATATGTTTTTCTTAATTTTCGTAACCTTCGATATACGCGTATTCCGCGAAATCGGTGCAAAATTACTGCTTTTTTTTGAAATGAGCAAATTTTTTTGCGTTATTTTTCCATTTTGTCACTTAAATCTAACACTATCTTGCCCAAATAGACTCCACTCTTGCCCATTTGACACAATGGAATGCTGTCGCCGTCCAAGTTCGCTACGCGAAGTTTGTCATAAAACTTATGGGTGTGACCTCCTATCACTACGTCGATGCCGCGAGTGCATGTTACCATGACAGAATCGCACGCATCTGTTTTGGCCTTGCCCATTGTTCCCATATGGCTTAAGCAAACCACCACATCGCATCCTTGCGCATGCAATGTGTCCGCCATCCTCTGGGCTACTGCGTACGGTTCCAGATACTGGGCAGGCTCGAAATTCCGGTCGGAGATAATTCCTTTGGGATTGCATCCAAGCCCGAAGATACCGACCCTCACTCCGCCTTTCTTTACTATCGTATAAGGCCGGACCAACCCCTCTACCGGCGTGCCGGTAAAATCATAATTGGCACATACGATCGGGAACTGCGCCTGTTTCAGCACCATGGCGAGAGAGTCCAGACCATTATCAAACTCATGGTTTCCCAGCGTAGCGGCATCATAGCCGATATAATTCATCGCGTCTATCTCCACTCTGCCGCGATAGAGGTTGAAATACGGAGTCCCTTGACTGAAATCACCGGCATCTACCAGCAACAAGTCCGGATCCGTCTTCCTTTCCTGCTTGATCAGCCCCATTCGCCGGGCATACCCGCCCTGACCGTTATCTTTGGGCTCCACTTGGGAATGGGTGTCATTGGTATGCAGAATCGTCAAATGCGCCTCCTGGGGTGTACAAGCCGCAATACAAAGAATAATGAATAATAAATAATAAATATTTTTCATACTATTATGATTTATTACTTTCAGGGGCAAGGTCCCTAGAATCGTTTGTTTATCTCCTCGTCAGTCAGCAACGAAACGATCACCTTTCCGTCCGCCGTGCGGCGATAAGACGGTAGCGCAACGAGTTTCATGAGCATGTCGCGCATCTCAGCCTCTGTCAACTGTTTGCCGTAGGGAATAGCACTTTGCTCGGCAAGCGCAAGAGCAATCTGCTCGCGCCATTCGCGCCGGGTGTCTGCGCTCCGCTCGCGGACCTGATGCAAAATATGCTGCAAAACCGGCAGCGGAGAATGTGAGGCTGTCTGCGACGGAACACCCAGAACCGAATAGCTGTCAGGACTGAGTTGCTCCATATCAAAACCGATTGCGCGCAAATCAGGCAGGATCTGTGCCAGCAATATCATCTCATCCTGAGGCAATGTCAGCACCTCCGGAAACAGCAACTGCTGCATTGCTCCTTGTGTATGCTCCAATTGCTCGATAAACTGAGCGTAAAGCACCGCCATGTGAGCCCGATGTTGATTAATCAGCACCAGTCCTTGCGCACTCGGAGCCAGTATATATCTGCCTCCGTATTGCCATAGCGGGCAGCATTCCACCTCTTCCGGCCGCAGGAGTTCGTCATGAACCGCAGCAGGCGCATCACTAAGAGGCTTCGCCGCGCTCAGCCCTTCATAGAGACTCTCCCAGTTCGTCGGAGCCTTGTCGGGATAAACAGTTCCGCGGGAATGAAAAGGATTGTATGTCGGATCCACCGTCACGCGGGGAGCGGAAACATGTGAATCCGTCGGCTGAGGAATATCTATGCGTCCCGATGTATCGAAATCTATCTGCGGCGCAAGAGTAAACTTGCCCAGCGCCTCACGGACAGAAGCCAGCAAAATCTGGAAAATAGTCTGCTCGTCGGCAAACTTGATTTCCGTTTTCGTAGGATGGATATTGACATCGATAGCCTCCGGAGCAATATCGAAATAGATAAAGAATGACGGCTGATAGTCCGCGGCAAGCATTCCCGAATAAGCCGTCTGAACCGCTTTCAGGAAATACGGATGGCGCATATAGCGGCCGTTCACAAAGAAAAACTGTTCGGCCTTGCGGGTCGCGCTCTCGGGTTTCACCACAAATCCGCGGATCGACACCAACTCCGTCTCCGTATTGATATCCACGAATGACGAGGTATAGACATTCCTTTTCGGGTTGCCGAACACCGCCTCGATGCGTTGTTTCTCCGTTCCGGACGGCAACTCCATAAGGATCTCGTCGTTATGCACAAAGGTAAACGAAACCCTGGGATAAACCAGCACGATGTGATAGAACTCCGTCAACAAGTTGCGCAGCTCGGTCTGATCTGTCTTGAGGAACTTGCGCCGTACAGGCACATTGAAGAACAGGTTGCTCACCTTGATATTCGTTCCTACCGGGCAAACGCACGGCTCCTGGCGGACAACATCCGAACCATGGATCTCTATCAGGGTTCCCGTTTCGTCTTCCGCCCTGCGGGTTGTCATCTCCACTTGGGCTACGGCGCATATAGAAGCCAGCGCTTCGCCGCGGAACCCCATCGTACGCAAAGAAAACAGGTCCTGTGCTTCGCGGATCTTACTCGTTGCATGGCGTTCAAAGGCCAGACGGGCGTCCATCTCGCTCATACCCGTACCATCGTCTATTACCTGCAGAAGTGTGCGACCGGCATCACGGACAATCACCTGGACACGGGTAGCACCCGCATCCAGGCTGTTCTCCACCAGCTCTTTCAGACACGACGCGGGACGTTGGATAACCTCGCCTGCCGCTATCTGATTAGCTACGCTGTCCGGTAATAGATGAATGATATCCATGCTTTTCTTAAATCATAGGTTTTCCTATGTCATCATAGGTCTTCCTATAATAAAATATACACCCCGAAAATCAGGATGGCAAGAAGAGCGATCAGCAACAAGAGCCGCGACGGACGTTTCCTGCGCAACTCTGTCATATTCTTCTCATGCTCCTCTCGGAACGACCCGTGATGAAGACGCGCAAGTTTTCTATCCTTGCGCGCCTCCTTATCCTTATCGTAGTAAATGGGGCGATAGTCCCACTCACGGGGTTTGTTTACTTTCGGAAATAATACCGACATTATTTAACGATTGCTTGGAACTCTGCATCCTCTGCAAACTTAGCGAACTCAATATCCTGAGCTGCACGAGCCTTCAGGCTTGCATCCTGTGCGATAGCCGATTTCAGGTTCTCATAGACAGCTGCCTTGTCGTTGGTGCGGGCACCTACGATAGCTTTCAGGTAAGCGGTCGTTGCGTTCGGCTCTTTAACGTTTGCCAGAGTCTTGGCTGCACCTGCATAGTCCTCATCCAGGATCTGCTGAACAGCGGCGTTGTTCGATGCGGTCTCTCCGTATGCTTTCTTGGCTGCGTTGTAGTCACCCTTAGCGGTGTACAGCGTACCCAGAGCGGCATTCAGGTTAGCCTTCGTTCCGGCTGCTTTGCCCAGATACTCTTCTGCTTTTGCCAGATCACCGTCTGCGATAGCAGCAACACCTGCGTTGTAGTTCACGTCCGGATCATTCGGCTGGATCTCCAATGCCTTGCTGTAGCAGCGACGAGCCTCTGCGATATCTCCGTTGCTGAAGTAGATCTGACCCATGCTGTTCCATGCGCGGTAGTCGTTGTATTGGTCTGCAGCTTGTTTGTAGATAGCCAGTTTCTCAGCCTTGTCCTCGGTCAGAGTAGCAGCATAAAGCAACTCCTCTACGCTCAGCTGGGAAGCGTCTTTCTTGGCGATCTCGCGGATCTCGTCGTCGCTCTTACCGATCAGGTCGGTTGTCAGGATCAGACGGCTGCGGCGGAGTGCCGGCAGGATCTCCTCTGCGATTGTGCCATATACTGCGCTCAGGTTCTTGATCTGTGCTTCGCGCTCCTCAGGATCGCTGTACATCGACAGAACACGGAGAACGAGGTCTTTGTCTTGGATATTGCTGTTCTCCATCGCTTTGCGGAAGCCTTCCCAGTCCTCTGCAGTGATATTCGACTCGATAGCCGTGTTCACTTTGTTCTTCTTGAGGTCTTTCTTCAGGAAGTTAGCTGCTGCTTTCTGACGGTTCTTAGCCAGGTTCTCGTTCAGGCTCATGCCGCCATCAGGAGAAGCATAACCTGCTACCTCGATCTTGCTGATCTCTTTGCGCTCTGCCTCTTTGGCATCCTTGATAGCTGCCTGGAGGTTCTTAACGCTCTCGCTCTTGGTCTCAGCCGAACGGAGCTCTGCGGATTGAATGAGGAACTTGATATCTGCCTCGGTCAACTCCTGAATAACGCGTTGGAACTTGTCCGGAGTTCCGGCAGTCTTGTTGTCTCTTGCGTCTGCCAACTCGGAAGTAGCTACTACGCCGTCTGCAATCTTCAGATCAGGAATCTCAATCACTTTCTTTCCTACTTTGGCTTCGAAACGGAGGTAAAGCTCCGATTTGCGCATTGCGGGAACATAGTCAAACGAGCAGCTCTGTTTGTAAGTACCGCCGTTCTTGTAATTAACGGTCTTGCCGTTCTCTTTTGCTTTCTCACCTACATAGGTAACAGGATCGCCTAATACCTCTTGACCTTCGAATTTCAGCACCGGAGTAACGGTCAACACACCTTTCTTCGCGAATTTCTTCTCCGGGAATGTACCGGTAATCTCTGCGTTTACTTTGTTACCCACCTTCTCCAGAGGGCTCGGATTTACGGTAATCTCATCGGGTTTCGGTAACGATTTGTTACATGATGCCAGCATTACCACTGCAGCAATGAGGCTAAGAAATAAACCTTTCTTCATATGCATATAAATTTGTTAATTTATGTTGATTTTCAAAATCCGCTGCAAATTTACTATAAAATTTTCGAATATGCAAGATTTTTGTAAAAAAAAACATTTATATGCCTAAAAATTTGCATATATGCAAGATTTGTAGTACCTTTGTACCCCGAAATGAACAAATTATAAATGACCAAATCGTAAATGGCTTTATGTTTATCATCGGCATTGCGGGCGGTACCGGCTCGGGTAAAACTACGGTAGTCAAAAAACTGATCGAGCGTCTTCCGAAAGGAGAAGTCGTTGTTATTCCACAAGACTCCTATTACAAAGATAGCAGCAACGTTCCTATCGAGGAGCGCCAGAACATCAACTTCGATCACCCCGATGCCTTCGACTGGCCGCTCCTCGCAAAGCATATCAAGATGCTCAAAGAGGGACAAGCCATCGAACAACCTATTTATTCTTATATCACGTGCACGCGTCAGAAAGAGACGATCCATATAGAGCCGAAAGAAGTGATTATTGTGGAAGGCATCATGGCGCTGCGGGAATTCAAGATGCGCGAGCAGATGGACCTGAAAATCTTTGTGGACGCCGACGCCGACGACCGTCTCATCCGGGTTATGAAACGCGATGTGGTGGAGAGAGGACGTACAGCAGAGGCTGTCATCGAGCGCTATCAAAGAGTCCTCAAACCCATGCACGAACAGTTTATCGAGCCGTGTAAAAGATTTGCGGACGTCATCGTTCCGCAGGGAGGACATAATAACGCGGCTATCAACATGCTTGCCAAATTCGTCAAACAGCAGCTCGCAGACAAATAAGGGACTTTTACGACTCGATTACGACTCGATTACGACTCATTTACGACTCATTTACGAGTTCAGAAACACGTGTTCGACGTCTTGAAAATGTACGCTCATTAAGATTTTGTTTTTTCAACTCTTTTATACATACTTGAAAATCGGCACCTTCACCCTGGGTGGAGGATATGCGATGTTGCCCCTCATACAGAGGGAAGTGGTTGATCGCAAAAAATGGATTGACGAGGAAGAGTTTCTCAATATGATCGCTCTCGCGCAAGCCGCGCCGGGACTTATTGCCGTCAATTCGGCTATTTTCATCGGATGGCGGATAGGAGGATGGAAAGGCGTCTGCGGAGCCGTGTTGGGAGCGGTCCTGCCTTCGTTCCTGATCATTCTCGCTATCGCGATGGTTTTCTCCGAATGGAAAGAACTGCCGGCCGTCGAAGCAGCATTCAAAGGTATTCGTCCTGCCGTAGTGGCGCTCATCGCTGCGCCGCTCTTCAAAATGGCGAAAGCGGCTAAGATCAGTTGGCTGACTTCCCTTATCCCAATTGCCGCAGCCTTGCTGATTTGGCTTGGGCATGTCAACCCCGTCTGGGTCATTCTCGCTACAATTGTCATTACGCTCTGCACCGAATGGATCATAAAACGCAATTCGTAATTTTTAATTTGTAATTCGTAATTTCTAAATGCTTTATCTGCAACTCTTCATATCGTTCTTCAAAATCGGACTCTTCGGATTCGGAGGAGGTCTGGCTATCTTGTCTTTAATCCAGATGGAAGTGGAACAATATGGATGGATGAGCCAGCAGGAGTTCGTCGATATTGTTGCTATCAGCCAGGTTACGCCCGGTCCGATCGGTATCAACTGTGCTACATATGTCGGTTATACCACTGCGGGATTCTGGGGAAGTGTCTTGGCTACATCCGCTATCATCCTACCGAGTCTGATCATTATGCTGTCTATTTGCAGGGCGTATTTCTGGCTCAACCGGCGTTTTCATGACAATCCGTATTTCTCACAAACGCTGCGAATGCTCCGTTTCACGGTCCTCGGACTCATTGCCTCGGCGGCGCTCATGCTCATCAAACCCGCTAATTTCATTGATACTGCTTCGTGGATTATCTTTGCTTTAGTGGCTTTCTTCACAATTCTGCCGGAAATCTCGAAACCGCTTGTAAACAAAACGCCCCCTCCGGTTAGGAAGGGGCTTGGGGCTGGTCTGTCTTTTGTTTCCCACCCTATTCTACTGATCGTTCTTGCCGGTCTTGCCGGCTACCTGATCTACCGTTGATTCTCTTTCGACCGTCGTAACCGTCCGCGATACTCCGCTTGGTGGGCACGGGAACTGACACCCCGGTTCGCCACATAGCGGTCGTAATAAGAGATGATGAGTGTTGTTATCGGCAGCGCAATAATCATTCCTATCACGCCGCACAGCGCCCCCCAGATACTGAGACTGAGAAGGATAGCAGCCGGACTCATGCCGGTCACGTTTCCCATGATCTTAGGCGTCAGCACCATGTCCTGGATACTCTGTACCACGATAAAAACAACCGTCATCATCAATAATGTCAGCCATACCGGCTGCCCGGTCTGAGCCGACTGAATCAGACACAACACGATACACGGAGGAATACCTAATGCCTGCATGTAGGGTACCATATTCAGCAGACCGATAATCAGTCCCATCGCAATACCCATCGGCATGCCGGTAATGGTAAAACCGATAGCGAACAGTATTCCTACGCAAGTAGCCACCATCGCCTGACCGCGGAAATAGGCGTTCATATTCCTGTCAATATCGCCCATGAGCGTTACAACTCTCGGACGGATCTTGCGGGGGATATGCCTGCTGTAGTTCGCCCGGATATTGGGAAAATCGATCATCAGGAAAATCAGGTACATAAATCCGATGAACACTACCAACAGTTCACTCATCCAACTCAGCCCGCCTGTTATCCAGTTGCCGATCTTAGGCAGCAGTTCCTTGATTGAGGTGGTCAGTTCCGGATTAGCCAGTACGCTTTTCCAGTCCCAGTTCTCCTGCCATTGCAGCAGTTTCTCCTGAGTCTCGGCAGATACATATTGGTTGATATCGAAAGTAGCGATATAGTTCTGGAATCCCGCCCATGCAGTATTGACCTGATCCATTACAGGCTTACGCAATGCCGCTACAGCACCGGCTACTATTCCTACCGCCAGGACCAGTGTCACGACCACTGCCAGCGCACGGTTCCGCACACGGCATTTGGTCTGGATAAACACCACAATCGGGTCCAGAACATAAGCCAACAGGAAACTGACGAAGAACGGCAGTAATACCCCGTAGAGACGACTGAACATACTTATTTACGGATCTTGCCGGTGATTAGGTTCCACACGCGGCTGAACAGATTCATATAGAAATTCAGTTCCCGCGTAGCATTCTCCACATGGCATTCCATCCGCACGCTCTGCAGCTCTGCCTGATGCTCCGCCTCCATGGTCTTGAGTGCCAGCTCTTCTTCCGTTTGAATCTCTTTGCTCAGCAGTTTGATAAACGGATGGATAAACAGCGGTTTATAGAACGCTATAGCAATGATAATCAGCACAATATACACACATCCTATAATCAGAGCCGCAGCCCAGACAGGCATGCATGCAGACATCGCATCAATCGCTGCTACGGCGCCGAAGGAGAATAATGCCAGCACACATAACACCAGCGTAAAAATCAGCAGGAACAAGCCTAATACACGGCTGACGATACCGATAAGACGAAGCCGTCCCACTTCTCCCATGGATTTACCGTAATCGGTCAACTCGTTCTTGAGTTGTTCTAAAATCTCGTTTTCCATACTTATGCTTCCTCTTTTACAGGTTCCTCTTTCGGTTGCTCTTCTGCCGCGTTGGCTTCTGCCAGATCCTGCTTCAACCGGTCGCAGTAGTCCTGCATGTGTTTCTTTGCCTCCTCGGCATAATCAGCAATCTGTTGACGCACTTCTTCTCCGTTTTTCGGAGTCAATAACATGGCAGTTGCTGCGCCTACCAATGCGCCGCCGATAAAGAGCGCGGCTCCCCTGAATAAATTTTTCATAATGGTATGATTTTATTTATTGGTTTGTTGTAATCCTTCTATTAGTTTGTCCAATGCCGGAATTATGTTTGCTATCTCTTCCATCGACACATGCTGGAGCACTTGTTTGCTTAAATCATCCGGTATGTTTTTTGCCTGTTCGCGCATAGCAATACCTTTCGGCGTAAGGGATACGATGCGTTGCCGCGTGTCTTTCTCACCGCGTTTGCGTACGATAAATCCGGCTTTCTCCATCCGTTGGAGAAGCGGTGTCACGGTGTTTGTCTCCAGATGCAGCCGTTTCGCAATGTCGTTCACCGGCTGCTGATCCTTCTCCCAAAGCACAAGAAGCACCAAGTACTGCGGATAAGTGATCCCTAATGGTTCGAAATAGGGATTGTACGCTCCGGCCACCAGACGCGAAGCCGTGTAAAGCCGGAAACAGAGTTGGTTGTCTAATTTCAGTTGCTCGTACACCATGTCATTTACGATTTACTCATATACGCTTGCACACTTCATTGAGTTGTGTTGCAATATATAAATTTCTCAAATCCCGCTGCAAAGGTACTACTTTTTTCTGAAATATGCAAGGGAATCTGCCATTTTTCGGATATTTTCTTTTGTACTGCCCACTTGGCTTCCTCTGTACCTTATTTCAGCATTTGTTCCACTTGGTTTTCACGGTCTCGTAGGGTTCTTCGATTTCATAGTTTATAAACCTTTCTTGTCTTTTTGGGTATATAGCCAGGCGACTATCGCGCCGCTGATATTGTGCCACACGCTGAAGATGGCACCGGGGATGGTTGCCATCGGGTATGCGGCAAAATGGAGCGTTGCCAAGGAAGAGGCAAGACCGGAGTTCTGCATGCCTACTTCGATGGAGACGGCCCGTTTCTTGGGTTCGGGCATTCCTGTCAGTCGTCCTATCAGATAGCCGAGCCCCAACCCAAAGAGGTTGTGACACATCACTACAAGGATGATCAAGAAACCGCTTGCCAGCAGTTTGGAGGCATTGGCGGAGATGACGATAGAGACCGTAAAGGCGATAGCTACCGACGAGAATGCCGGAAGATAATCCATCGCTTTCTCCGTGAACTTGGGCCACAGGCTTTTGATAACCAGACCTAATACGATAGGCAGAATGACCACCCACAGGATACTCAGCAACATGCCTGCCACATCCACATGGATGCTCTCTCCCGCCAGTACCCATGTCAGCAAAGGGGTAAGCAGCGGGGCAAGCACGGTGGAGACACCGGTCATCCCGACCGACAAAGCGAGGTCGCCTTTCGCCAGATAGGTAATGACATTCGATGCCGTGCCGCCGGGACAGCAGCCTACCAATATCACGCCAAGCGCCAACGCTTCGTCCAGTTGAAAAACTTTAGCCAGCCCCCACGCCAGCAACGGCATGACGGTGAACTGCGCCATACAGCCGATGATGATATCTTTCGGACGGCTGAAGACGATTTTGAAATCCTGCAGGTTGAGTGCCAGTCCCATACCGAACATCACCACGCCCAACAGGTAGTTGATGGTTTTGGTGGGTATGGGTTCCAGCACAGCCGGAAACAGCAGCGAAAGCACGGCGCATACTAAAACCAGTACCGCCATGTATTTCGATATGTAGTGACAGAGTTGCTTCATCGGATGATGCCGCCTGCTCAATCGCGGAGGTCGGAATCGGACTTTGTATGGTGGTCTTTCATCGTTTCTACAAATTTCCGCAGGGCATTGAAATCCTCCTCGTTGGGGTGCCCGCCGTGCCAGGGCCCCATGGAGCCGCGGCAGGTGAAGGACTCTTCGGCTACGGTGAAGCCTAATTCTTCGAAGATCTGCCTCAGTTGCGGCACAGGCGAGTCGCTCAGTGCGCAGGAACCGAAGCACACCACTTTCTTCACTTTCCTGGGATCGAGTGTGCGGGCGAACTCTTTCACGCGGCCGTTTACCTTCGCGAGGAACAGACCTGCGCCGATGAAGAGGATGTCCACTTCTTCCGTCAACGGTGTTTCAACACTCTCGGGCTTCACGCCCAATACTTCGCCGGCCACCTGAGCCATCTGCTCCGAGTGCCCGAACTTGCTGTAATAACGAATTGCGTATTTCATAATGATCTATATTGGATATTTTTTTCGAACGCTGTGTTCAAAAATAAAACGTTAGTTGTTCTTAGTGATTCTTAGTGATCTTTAGTGGTTATCGGTGGTATTACCTACCTATTGCCAACCAATTGTCTACCTGTTCTTTTGTCTTTGAGCGTAGCGGTCTTTATTCTTTGAGCGCAGCGGTCTGACTATTGACCATCCCTTCCACTTCTTCGCGGTGCTCCCAAAGGGCGCAGCCGCCGGAGTGTTCGCCGCCGACGAGGTGCACGGCACGCAGTTTCTTGAAGAGCGGCGATTGCAAGGCTCCCTTGACACCGAGGGAGAGCACATTGCTGTCGCTGTACGGTGAGAACGGACAGGGTTCGGCATTGCCGTCCGGCGCGATATGGAAGAAGCCTCTGCCGCCAGCCAGGCAACCGCCCATGTGCTTCTCGTCGCCCGGGAAGGAGATGATGATAATATCGTCGTACCGCTCGCGCTGGTGTGCCTGCACGCTCTCCATCATATCCAAGTCATCCTCGCCGAACGCCAAATGTTCCGTGCCCGGTTCGGTAGGTACATACTCCACGTAGATGATGAGTTTGCAGCCCAACTCGCGCAAGTGGTCCACATACTCATCCGAGGTGACGAGGGCGAAATTCTCCGTCGTAACAGTAATACTCACACCGAAGAAAAGATCCTCTTTGTGCAGTTCTTCCACGGATAGCATCGCGCGTTTGTAGATGCCTTTGCCGCGGCGTGTGTCCGTGCCGTGCTCCGCGCCCTCAATGCTGATGACAGGGATAAGATTCAGGTGCTCTTTGAGAAAGGCAATGTACGAAGGACCGATGAGGGTGCCGTTGGTGAAGATAGGGAAAATCATATCTTCCACTTTCGCCACTTCCTCCAGAATGTCCTTGCGCATCATCGGTTCGCCTCCTGCAAGCAGGGCGAAGTTGATGCCTAATTCCGATGCCTCTTCGAAGATACCGCGCCACTGTTCAGGCGTCAGCGTCGGACGGGTGCTCTTGCCGGGATTGTCGGCAATACCGTTGGCGCGGGCGTAACAGCCTTTGCACGAGAGGTTGCACTCCGTGGAGATGGAGCAGATAAGGAACGGCGGCACTTCTACACCACACTCTTTGGCTACCGCCTTGCGGCGTGACTCCGATTTGATAAACGTGTTCTGGAGCCGGAAGACGGTCTTCGCCTCCCGCGGATTGCTCAGTACGTTGCGGTACGCCTTTGCCATGATCCGCCGGATGGCGGAGGACATATAGCCTTGTAAGTTGATTTCGGACATAAAATTATTTACGATGTACGATTTATTTATTTGGTTATTTGTTCTTTCAGTTCTTTGATATCTTGCTCCAAACGTGTCTGTTGTTCTTCCATGCGGTCTAACTGCGTTTTGAGGTCGTCGTTATTGTCCGCCACCATCGCATCGACGAACACCGAGTTGATGAACGACAAACCGAGAATACCGAATGCTGCGAGCAGCAGACAGAAATAAAGCCGTGTTATTCTTCCTATAAAAGGAGAAGTAGCCGCAGCGATGGCATCGGGAATCTCGTACCACCCTTCCACCGTAAAGACCCGGAACACGGAATAGATAGAGCGTATAGGTGTAGAGAAATACTCCGGTGCAACCTCTCGGTAGAGGCTGCAGTTGATCAGTCCGAACAGCACTAATAGCACACCGAAACCGAACAGCACTACGCCCGAGTCACGCAATGCGCGCTTGAGTCCGGCGCCTATCTGCGCTATGTTCGGGAAGAAATGGAACAGGCGTAGAAACCGTATCACGCGCATGAGCCGCAACGTAAGGATAGCGGAGAAATTGAAGGTCGTTATATCCAGAAACGGCACCACCAGCGAAGGTAGCGACAGGATAACTAACATCCCGTCCAGTCTGTTCCATCCGTCGTGCCAATAGTTCTTTGCACCGAAACATACCTGTTTGGCAATCATCTCCAACAGAAAAATGACCGTGCAGGCTATGTCTATCCCTAATAGCAGCGGATGGTTGAGCCCCGATTCCTGCATGTAAATGACCACTGAATTGATGAGTATGACCACCAGAATAACGTGGTCGTTCAGCAACGTCTTGTCTAATAAGCGTCTCATATATTAGTTTGTTTTAATGACTTGTACGGACGGGACATTCAGGCGGATGGCAAGCCACTGCTCCATACGGGCAAGGTCTTCCTGGGTGAGCGTCTCCTGCTTATGGTTTGCCGCCGTTTTCTCGGAGATAACCAGCAGCACGGTGGAGTCCGCACGGGCAAGGGTTATACGGTCTATGGACGACCACTGTGCGCGCAGTTCGTTACTGATCTGCTCCGTAGGCAGAACCAGCGCTTCATAGGCATCCAGCTGTTGTCTGAGCGAACGGATGGAATCGTCCCGCTGGCGTAACTGCGCCTCGGTGGAAGCCAGCCAGTCGCGCATGATCTCACGTTCATTCAAACGGCGGACCTCTATCGTCGCATCATCGGCAAAGAGAATCTGCGCATGTGAGATACCATGTTTCTCCGCGTTGGCGTACAGTTTCGCGCGGGCTTCGGTGCTCAGCGCCTCCCCTGCAAGCCGCAGCGTGAGGGTATAGGGTTTGACGGACATATCCGTGCTGTAGTCGTAGATATAAGTGCCGCCGACTGCCTGATTTTCTTTGACGAAACGCCGTGCCTCGGTGGTGAAGCGGTTCTCGCGAACGATGCTGTAGGCAGAGAAGAAACTGGGTACCAGCACAACGAGGATCAACAAACCATAGGAGATGATTCTCCGGCGCGAAGTACCGTCTCTTTCTTCCACCACGGGGAAATGCAGGTATTTGACAGCAAGGAAAGTAGCCAGAGCGATGAAGATACAGTTGATAAAGAAAAGATACAACGCTCCGCCGGCATAATGCCAGTTGAGGTTCGCTATACCATAGCCTACGGTGCAGAGCGGCGGCATAAGTGCGGTAGCAATAGCCACGCCGGAGAGTACGGTCCCCTTCTCCTTCCGCGAGAGTTCCAAGATGCCGGCAATGCCTCCGAAGAAAGCGATGATGACGTCATAGACGGAAGGGTTGGTGCGCGCTAACAGTTCCGTGGGATTGTCCGTCTCCAGAGGCGTTACCACGAAATAGAGCGTCGATGCCAGAAGGCTGATAGCGAACATGATTCCGAGGTTCTTGAGCGACTGCAGCAGCAGGTCTGTGTCGTTGGTTCCCAAGCCCATGCCAAAACCGATGATCGGACTCATCAGCGGCGAGATAAGCATGGCGCCGATGATAACAGGGATGGAGTTGACATTCAAACCGACCGAAGCAATGACGATCGCCACAAAGAGGATGTAGATGTTCGGTCCGCGGAAAGGGATATTACTGCGGATATTGGCGCTGGCGGCAAGTACGTCGATGTAATCCGTCAGACTCAGTTGCTCGCGGAAGAACTGCTTTGCCCGTTCTTTGAATTCTGAATAAGTCATATTGTATTGGGTTATTTCTTTTTGCTATATTTGGCTTTGACAATCTCGTAGGAGTTGCGGGTGAGGTCGCGGAGCAAGGTGTCCGGCGCGGTATGCGGATCAATGCCGAGCCAGTATTTGGCAGATTCGTTATAGGGTTTGCCGATACAGTCGTATTGCGCTTTCAGTTCGTCGATCCGCTCAGGCTGGCATTTGAGCGTCACGACAGAGTAATCGGCGCAGTCGAAGAACGCGAACATGTGTCCGCAGACATAGAAGACAAGCACGCTCTCGCCGCTCTTGAACATGGTAAACGGCAGTTTCTCCTCTACGTCTGCGCCCAGCGAGAGGCAGTATTCCCTGTAATCTTCGATGTTCATGGTTAACCGTTATGGCATTCCGTATTTATTTCAGTATCTCTGTAATCTTTTCTTCAAATCGTGGGAGCCACCAGAGTTTGTATCCGGCACGTGTGGGATGGATGCCGTCGGAACGGGGTTGTTGAGGTCGATGACACGTTTGGCTTCGAGGTTCTCGGGACCTTGAGGCGTGTGAGTACCCATATAGACCGTAGGATGGTTCATCACGAACTCCGCCATCGGCGACCGACAGATATTGCCATGACATATAAAGAGAATCTTTTGCATCACTTTTTACTATCATTTGTTCCCTATCGCGCGTAATAGGCAATCTCTCTACACTTGTTGTTTGCCATTAGAGAAAACTTTATCGGTTGTGGGAGTACACCCACGCTGATGGTTTAAAAGTCTTTATGTTGTATGTTGTTATGTTTTACGACATTCCGTATAAGCCAACGGAAAAGAGGCGGGTAGCAGGACATGGTGTGCAATGGTCAGCCCATGTGACTGCAAATAATCATGGTACGCAGCCTCTGTCCAATGTGCATATTCACGGAAACCTGTCAGAGCCATCAGTCGCGCTTTCAGCCGCTGCCGCAAGGTATTCTCTCCATGTATGTATGTCGGTGCAATCAACATGCCGTCAGGACGCAACACACGTTTTATTTCGCTAATGGCAGCATCGGGGTCTGGCATGATATGCAAGGCGTTGGCGATAAGCACAACATCAAACTGCCCATCCTCATAAGGCAGACATGTTGCATCAGCCTGCTCAAAACGCAGATTGACACCTTTGGCTCTCAATCGGTTGAATTGCTTGTCGTTATTGGCTACACGCAGCATCTCTTCTGCATAATCTGTCGCCAAATAGGAATGTGCGGCTTCTGCTGTATGAAAGGCAATAATACCTGTTCCGGTTGCCAGTTCCAGCACCTCTTTGCCTTGTATGGCAGTGCGTATGCGTGCATACATCTGCTCGTAAGCCTCACGCTCTTCGAGACGGGTGAAATTATAAATATGCGCTACTTTATTCCAGTAATTCATCTTGCAAGTATAACTAAAACTTACTCCTACTACTTCGGATTTGTGCTATGGATTCCGCGTATGATTATCAGAACTCTAAGCGTTCCAATTTCAATTGACCGCAAGCCTGCATTTCTTCGACGTGTTTCTTGAACTCCGGTGTAGCGGAGTGCAGGTCGAGCGAAGTTTGGTCCTGCCACGTTTCGCAAATCATAAACACATCGGAGCGGGTTGCACTCTGGAACACATCATAAGCGATGCAACCGGCATGGTTACGTGATTTCTCGGTAAGGGCTACTGCAGCACGCAGAGCGTCCTTGTACTTTGCCGCGTCTGCGGCCTGAAAAAAGCAATTTAAGCGTATCATATTAGGATTGTATTTAGTTTATCTTTTTCGTCTTTTTTGTCCTATTCGGTCATAGTGGTTCCACATCTCCCAAAATCTGATAGTTATCCATTGATCTTCAGAACGCAACATCTACTGCAATAGCTCATAGGTTTTGTACCAATACCAGAAAGCTTCGGGGAAATTCTTTTTCAGTTTGTTCAGTTTGTTCATTTCCATTCCTTCAATGGACAAACCTGCAACAGACATCGGGTCAAAGGAATACTTTTCTATTCGATTGATTCCTTTCTCGATTAACGTGAGCATATACGCATCACGTGCTGCATCTATTATGGCTTCGTCTATCCGATATTGCCGTCCTGAATACATAAAACTGCGTATTTTCATGATACCTCGTTGCAGGAATGCAAATTGTTCTGCATTCAGCGCGCCACGGAGAGCAAGGTTCATATCCGTTTGACGAATACCTGCAATCACTTCATCCACAGACATTGTCAGCCCACGGTATGCCAGTTCGATAGGCACTATTCGCCGAAAAACCTCTGCTGTAATATGCATATCGTCCACGTGCTCGAATAGCCGTCCGACGTCGTGGAGTTGTTTGATGACTTCCAACGATTTCTCTTCGCCTTTCTTATAATATGGTATGCCGGTTGAATCAGGAGCAAAGGCGGTTAGTTTGTCTCCTAATATGTCTTTTTCCGAGGGGATAACCACTTTGGCTGGCGTGCCCTCAATCTCTATCAGCGGAGAAGTGATCTCTACTTCTTTTGTCTCGATATACTGATGCTCGTCATATAGTACATCCAGCAGAATATACATATCCTCGCGTCCTGAGCGCGGGAATGCCACTTGGTAGAACAGCTTGGAATGTCCTTTAGGAATTGTAGTCCCGTCTTGCTTACGCTCTACCAATTCGTATCGAACAAAACCGTTCGCTGCGTATTCTTGCAGATATGTTTCTATGTTCGTATCAGGCGGGCAGATAATATCTATATCCGTGGACAGACGATTGCCTGTGTCTTTGAGCAATAGCATCAGACTTGTTCCGCCTTTGAAGACAAAAGGACAACCGCTTCGAGCTAACATATCCAACAAACTGAACGCACGAACCACGCGTTCTATCACGTTTTTATCCGGATAGCGCAGTTCCTCTGCCTTTGCGCTTATCCATTCTTGACCAAAACATTTTGCAGCAATCATATCTTTATATTCCTCCGTTTGGCATATCGTTGTAACTTTTCTTCATTCAGCATATACAGTTCGCGGGCTGTTTCCGTCATGTATGCAGTCTCGATGCCTTGCATATAATAAAAATCCTTATCTGCACGGATGTCCACCAAGAGCTTTTCCAGCATAGGCACATAATAGCCGTTCTGCTTCATCAACGGAGCTTGAGTTACCAGCGGTTTGACGATTACTATCTTTTTCTTTATATCCGCATAATCATACATCATCTGCTCGTTCGGAGTGCGAAATACCTCATATCCTGCATCTTGCAAACAGTGGAAAACGGTCTCAACGCTATCTCGTTCCACTTCTATGTAAGTCGCTTGATTGAAAGCCAGATGGTGTTGCAATGGAGCAAAGGTCTCTCCATTGTACGCGCATAGTCTAATTAAGGGAAACTGCGCATGAATGAGATCATAAACTGCCTTTTCCTGTTCTCCAAACACCACATGCCAACTATTTTGGGTCGCTTTGGAATAAACACCTCTTTGCAGTCGTTGTATTTTCCCTTGGCGAACCATCCGGTTGAGAATGTTGACGATGGAATGCAAACTCACATCGCCCCCCCCTAAACTTAGAGCATACTGCTCCGCAGTGAACGACTCCACAGTCTCTGCAAAACGAATAATATGGTCGGTTCTATTAATCATGTTTTCACTATTGTATTTCGTCACTTTTTATTCATATTTGACGATTTACAATGCAAAAGTACTACATTTTTTTGAATTGTGCAAATAATTTTTGAAGAAAAATCACTTTTTCCTTCATTTTGTCACCAAAGATGGACTTTGTGGAAGATATGTGGCAGCAATTTATGTTCGAATATTCCAGAAGCACAAAATATAGAACAGATATAGTTGTTCACTTCTGCGATGTAAGTGTTCTATACACATGCTTTTTCTTTGCCGTGAAAAACCAGCAGTTACGAATTATAAACTAAGTCAAGAAGTTCACTTGCAATATTTGGATCTTCAAAACGCATTGCATTATCATTTAGTGTATTTCGCCCCAAATAATTGATTGAACCATACCAGATTAACTTCTTATCTATGATGGCACAACGACAAGACTGCGTTGATCTTATTATAACCTCTACACCGCGTGCAGCAACATCAGTTAGAACTCTATTGAGTGAACTCGCAACCTGCGGTTGATTATTTGGAATTGTGATAACGATAGAGCGTTTTGCATTTAATATATCCTTTTTGAATACAGATACAAAAGACTTTCCATCGAAAAATGTAGATTGCGTATCCGGTTCTTCCATTTCCGCGAATAAGCCTCTAATAATCGGCTGTGATTTTGGTTTATAGCCTATGCCTGCATAACCTTTGATACGACGGCGGTACATGAGTTCACACAAGGGAACATGAATGTCCACGTAGTCATATATGCGTACTTCCTCTTTACCAAGATACTCCCGATGAAGGCGACCTGCGTACTGCTCGACGATGCCTTTCCATGAGATAGGAATAGCCAGCATGAGCGTATCCAAGCGTGGAAAATCAAAGCCTTCTCCAACGTATTTCCCTGTTGCTACAATGACGAGCGATTCGTTGTCTGGAACGGCATGAAGACGCTCCATCGTGAGTCGTTTATCGCGTGCAGACGCAGAACCAATGAGGGGTATGACGTGCTGGCAACAATTAGTAAGTAATTGCGACAAAATATCCACATGGCTTGTGCGACTTGTTAGGATTATGGGAGTGCGCCCTTCCACAAGGGCTTTACAAACATCGGATACAATCAGTTGGTTACGAGCTTCATCTGCGATAAGAAAATCCGTGAGACGTGGGAACGTAATCGAATCTTCCGAAAGATGGCGATAAGCAGTGAAACGAGGTACGAGTACACGTGAGATAGCCGATTGCTGTGGTAGTTGTTTACTTGCTTGGTAACGAATCGGACCGCATTGCATGAAGATAATGGGTTGATGCCCGTCCTTGCGAATGGGTGTAGCCGTGAGACCATAAACATAACGCGGCGATATAAGGCGAAGGACATTTTCAAAGGTTATAGCAGAAACATGATGACACTCGTCCACAATCACCATACCATAGGAATGCATGAAGGGTTTGACAGAATCTTCATCAAGGCATGATTGCAGCAAGGCAACATCAACGATGCCGTTGAGATGATTGCCGGTGGAATCAAGCGTGCCGACAGGGGAGATTTTCTTTCGTCTGCCGCGTTTATGCGATGGCTCTTCTGCGGGGAGTTCAATATCGAGGAAACGACATAGCGTTTGTTGCCATTGTTGGAGCAAAGCTTTCGTATGCACAAGCACTAAAGTATTCATCTGACGACGAGCGATAAGTGCGGCAGCGGTCACGGTCTTACCAAAAGCGGTAGTAGCAGAGAGCGTGCCATTATCGAAGTGAGCTAGGCTATGCAAGGCTTCCTGCTGTTCCGGGCGAAGTTCGCCGACGAAAGATGCGCTGATAGGGATGCCGTGTTGGGTATTATCTTCAATGGAGATTGGGATGTTCTTGGATTGGAAAACCTCACGGATAGCATCTTCACAGCCTCGTGGCATATGTAAATAATCATCTACGATCTCTGCGCACGAGATGATACGCGGAGTGTCGTGTGTAGAGAAACGCATGGCTTGTTTGGCATAGAAATCAGGATTACGAAATGATGCCATGCGCTTGATGTGGTTCGCCAGTTTTGCTGATAGCTGATTCATCGGCAGATAGATGCCGTTTGCGCGGATAATGGAAACAGAAGTTGGGAGATCTTTGGGTTCCAAAGTAAGAGGCTTCGGCATCTCCCATGGTTTGGCTTCGGTCGTTTGGGTTAACTCTCCGAATAAGGAACCTGAGGTGTTATGTTCCGCAAGGATGGTTGTGATGTTATCTAATGACATTCGTTCGATATTTTGGAGCAATTGCCATTGATCAGGGTAAGCATTAAACTCTTCATCCACAAAGGTACTATTTCCTTTCTTACGCGCTTGTCCTTGGAGCGGCAAGGCGACCAGATTGCCGAAGCCTCCTTCTGGTAACGAATCTTGATTTGGGAAGAAGCGGTCATACGACTTGAGAGACATACGACCGTTATGGTTCATGGCCTCTGTTAGAACGGCGTAGCCTAAGCGTCGAGCAACAGCAGCGGGGATGGGTTCCGAGAAGAATATCCATAAGTGCGCACCGTTACCGGAACGTGAGCGTTCTAGATAAGCAGGTATATGCCATTCGTCACATATGCTTTTGTACGTCAGAACATCCTCTTTGTAGCCATGCTCGGAGTTTTTATCGTCAAAGTCAGCGCATAAGAGATAACAGGTATTGTCTGCGAGGACAGGAAATAAGCCTATTACATCACGACCATTGGGGTCATTGCCTGTGAGATGGTTAAAGATGTCTCGATCTGTAAGCGAGGCAAGGCCTCGGTTGGGACACTCGCTGCACTTATATTGTTTCTTGTTGCATAAGTCAGAACGCCATTCATTCTCACATACAGGTTGGTAACCGCTTTTGTCGGACGATGCACTATACCACCTTCGTGCAAAGACATCTTCACGCCCGCGAAAGATACTACGGAACAATGCTACTTTCTCTTCCGATGAAAGTGTGAACATCGGAGAGAATTTGTCCGGCTCTATAGGAGCAGATGGTTGTGAGATTGATATAGAAGACTGAGACTGACAGTATTGCGCAAGTTCCTGCTGCAAACATTCATTCTCCTTCGCGAGCCGAGCGTTCTCCTTCTGAAGACGCTCATTGTCTTTCAACAAATCCAAGATACTAATAGGTGCTTCCATACTTATGTTACATACATGTAGTCTGTATATGCGCAAAACTATTATATCAAATCACATACTTCTAATGGTACATAGTTTATCAGGTCTTGCGGCGCGAGGCGGAGTTGCATGCCGCGCTGACCGGCAGAGACATAGATCTTCTCATGTAGCAGACAGGTCTCGTCGATGTACGATGGAAACGGTCTTTTCATCCCTATAGGACAACAGCCGCCACGGATATAACCGGTGAGCGGCAGCAGTTCTTTCTGCGGAATCGGTTTGCAGGACTTATTGCCACTGGCACGAGCCGCTTTCTTCAAGTCCACCTCACATGCACCCGGTACGACACATACAAAATGCTTGGTCTTGTCGCCTTCCAGCACGATGGTCTTGAAGACGGCATCCACATCCTCGCCTAACTGTTCCGCCACATGCGTCGCGCTCAAGTCGGATTCATCCACCTCGTACTCAATCAACTCGTACGCAATCCCTGCCGCATCCAGCAGCCGACATACATTCGTTTTTTGTATCTTTTGCGCCATGTTAATATCCTCTCACAGAATCAATGGTTGAGCGAAATTGTCAAATTCGTCAATGGGGATGGGCCTGAAACTGCGGACAAGGGCAACGGCATCCACTTGACGGATAAGCATATACGTGTAATCTTCGAGGCGCACGGTGATATTGCAGAAATCGTCATAATTCCATCTTTGTTCAACGACGGTATGTCCTTCTGCCAGTTCGTCGGAAATCACATAAAAGGAATGTATACTGACATGCCAATCCTTGAACCCAACCTTCTCCACATATAACTGTTCTCCATCAATAGAGACCATCTCGCTTTTGAGCAGTTTGCCCTCACGCATAATTCGTTTTGGCTTCTTATGTCGCTTATAGACCATGAAGGCTACGCTACCAAACAAAGCCAAAGCCGACAGAATCAGTAACACTATACTCATCCCATGAATTATTTTAACGTATCAGTAGATAACCGCATTAAAATTCAAATCGTTCCAACTTCATTTGTCCGCAAGCCTCTATCTCGGCTACGTATTTCTTGAACTCCGGCGTAGCGGAGTGAAGGTCGAGCGAAGCTTGGTCCTGCCACGTTTCGCAAATCATAAACACATCCGAGCGAGTCGCGCTCTGGAACACATCATAAGCGATGCACCCGGCATGATAGCGGGATTTCTCGGTCAAAGCTACTGCAGCACGCAGAGCGTCCTTGTACTTTGCCGCGTCTGCGGCCTGAAAAAAGCAATTTAAGCGTATCATAATTAGTTTGTATTTAGTTTCAAAATAATGTCGGTTCGTTTTTGATGAGCATGGAAGTCTGGACGGATGGTTTGATGGTGTCCGTTTCCTGCACATGTCCCAGCAGCAACGGCGACTTGGGATCATGCAAACGGTAGTTCTCCAAAGCCTTCGCGTGGTCTTTATTGGCATAACAATACCGGCAGCCGTTCGGACAGGAGTTGTAATCGCCTAATCCCCGGCTCTCCATGCACGCGCAGCCCAGGCGATTGCCTTTGTGGGTCTGCCGCTTGAAATCGATGCCCAAGGCCTCCGAGAAAATCTCCGTCGTCATACATCCGCTGCGGTGGATGCCGAACACCTCATAGTCCTCACGCGTAGCGCAGGTCTGCAAGTACAAACCATGCTTCTTGGCAATGGCGCCTAATCCTTGTGCCAACGTGCGCTTCTGTTCGTCCGTCAGCGGACGCAACTCCGGCATATTCACTTCCAGTTTCTTATACATCTCCACGAAACTGAAGATGCACCGGCTGACGTATGGTGTCAGTTCGCGCGCCATGCGGTCGAACGTCTCCAAATGCCGCTCGATAGTATAGCTATCTGTCAGCAGAACCGGGTCGTACCGCCAGGCTATCTTCTCTTTGCCCACCATCGCAGCCAGCCTTTTGCAGGTCTCTATACTCTGCTCAATGGACGGAACACGCGGCTCGAGGTCTGTTCCGTAAGCCGTGATGGTATAGTGGTAATAGCAGTTGAAGCGGTCGCTGATCTCATGCAGGCGGTCGAGTATCGGCGCATAGTCCTTGGTACAGAACACCACCACGTCAATGGTTTCCGGTGTCAGTTCGATACGGTTGATGAGGTTCGGGAACAGCGGATTGCGCGAGAGCACATAGCCTTCGCGAAAACGATTGAGCAGCCACTCGGAATAGTACTGCACAGTATCTGTCCTTCCGCCTGTATTGAGTATCATCGTTTATCTCTTTCGTCTCTTTTGTCCCATCCGGTCGTAGTGGTTCCACATCTCCCAAATGAGTATTTCTTTCTTCTCTTCGTCTATCTGGTACACCAGCCGGTGCTTGGCACTTATTCGCCGGATATAAAAGATGTCACCATCGTTCACTTTCTCCAGTCCACCACCGCCATTGGAGTACGGGTCACGCTTTATTTCTTCCACGATTGCCATCGCGGTCTCTGCGTACGAGCTTCGCAGCACTTTCGTGCGGTCTTTCTCACCTCCTTTGGTGTATTGAACGGTGTACATTGAATAGTTATCCATTCAGTATTTATTTCAGTATCTCTGTAATCTTTTCTTCAAATCGTGGGAGCCACCAGAGTTTGTATCCGGCACGTGTGGGATGGATGCCGTCTGGCGCCATGTAGAGGTCAATGTGCGCACGGCCTTCGGCATTGAATGCTTCGTCAGTTGTCAAGTCGAGGATGTATGCACCCCATTTGTCCGCCACCTTGCGGGCGTTTTCCAGCATCGCCATGTACTGGTCATCGCTCAGGAAAGGCGAGGTGTAGATGAGCACGGGGCAATGCCAGTGGTCGCGCACGTACGCCATGATAAACTCCATTCCGCCGAGGGTGGTAGCGAGGTTGAAATCCGCTGTGTCGGTACCTTCGCTTATTGCGCCGATGCTCTCCGCCGGCAGGCGTGAGTCGTTAGTGGAGAGTTGGAGCACAAAGAGGTCGGGCTGCACATCCAACGGCAGGTCGTGGATACGGGCGGAGAAAGAGAGATCTTCCTTACTCGGGTCGGCTCCGATAATCTGTGCGAGGAATGCGCCTGCTTCGGGACTCTGCGGGATATTGGCGATAGTAGTGCCGGACGCAGCCTCTTTATAGCATGTTGCGCCGTTGTGTTTTGCGAACATGTCGGCGGTTGCTTCGCCGTGAGCTATCAGGCCGAAAGTGATAGACGACCCCAGCCAAAAAACAGTCTTTCCCTGCAAGGGGCTGTGCATGAGTGTCTCAAGACTGTCAAGGCTGTACTGAGGTGCATTGCCCGGCATCTCATCGCCGGAATACACGCCTTTGGGTGTGATACCCGTCCAAACGATTTTGTACTCGGGAGCACTCGGCTTTCCACATGAGAGCAGCCCTAAACAGATAGCTGCCAAAGAAAGGAATTGTTTAGTTTTCATATTGTTGGTTGTTTTATGGTATATTAATATTCATTTTGTCAAAGTGTTAAGCGTTTCGACGGAGAGTTCGCTCATGCCTTCGATGGCATCGCTTACGTTGAGCAGCAATTTGGGGTTGCTCACATCCCAATGGAACGTGCCGGAGTCGCTGTAGTGCGCTGTCTCTGATTGCAGCACATAGACATAGCCGAAAGTCCTACCGTTTTGGATGAGGCGGTCGATACAGAGGACACGCTTCGCATTGCGGTTAATGACGATGTTCCGCCAGATGATATTGGACGGCTGCGTGTGGTGGGTTGGCGCAAAAGTAGTCTGGTAGATCATGCTTGCTCCTTCGCTGTCCACCTCGTAGTCCGGCAGCAGGCTGATATATCCGTCGCTGCGGAAGGAATAGGTGTTGTCGTGGTTGCTAACCGCCTTCAGTTCGTTTACCTTGAAGGGAAGGTCCTTCTGTACGTCTTTTGCAAACTCCTCGCTTGCGGTTGGCCTTTGTACCGCACAGGAGCAGAGGGCAAAGGCTAATATGTAAAAAACAGTTCTTTTCATTTGCCGACAAGATGTGTTGTAAAACGCTTTTCGCTTCTATTCTACTATTATTCTGCCTTGCGAAGCGGCGTATTGGGCAGGGACATTGCCGTTATGCACCTCCTGGATATACGGAGCGAGCGTCTCACGGCAAAGCGTAGTGTATTTTTTGATTACAGGGCACTGACGGAAAGCATCGTAGGAACCGCCGTTGTATGCGCAATAATCGGTGGTACCTACGGTATAAGTGGCAGTCGGGTCAATGGGCTTGTAAGTGCCATCCGGCTGCAACACTTCCGCAGAAGTGATGGTATGATCCGCCACGCGTACCGTGAAACGCATTCCCGATACCTGCGGGAATGAGCCATCCTCTTCAGGAAGAGTGGCAGTGCATAGTTGCAGCATATTCAGGATTTGCGCTCCTGTTGCCTGGATGGTTACGATGCGGTTGTCGAATGGCTGCATGTCTATCACCTGCTTAAAAGTTACATCACCGGCTTCTATATTGGCACGAATACCTCCTCCATTGTTGAATGCAATGTCCGCCTTGGTGACATAACGGAATGCATCTGTGCACAGGTCACCGGCGTTCGTCTCCGCTTTGCGCACCATACGGGTGCCCTTACCGTCATCAATAGCCAGCCTGTAATCGGAATGGAAGACCACCTTGCCGACTTCCGCATCGAGCAAGCGATGAATGCTATCTGTTGTACTTGCAACAACGGCATTGCTGAACGTAATAGACTCCGCCGGGATGAGTTCTACATGGAAGCCGCCGGCTGAATCAATCAGCAGTTTGCCCACGTTGGCAAAAGCGGTTCCGGTCTGCGAGATATAGACCGGTTTGCCTGCCGCATTGAGCACGGTGTCGCAAGGAATCACACTATGGGTATGACCGTCAAAGACGACATCAATGCCTGTCGTTGCCGCTACCAAGGCATGTGAGGTCGGATCCGATCTTGACTCTTTCTCACCTAAATGCGACAGGAGAATGACATAATCGGCACCGGCTTTTCGCACCTCGTCCACTGCCTGCTGCACCAACTGCGGTAACTCGGATTGCTTGAGGTCGTAGAGCTGGCTGCCTTTCTCGTCATAGAACGAATAGGATTCTGCGGTCATAGTCTCAGGCGTGAGAACTCCCACAAAGGCTATTTTGCGTTTTCCGTATTCGCGTATCGTATATGCCGGGAAGAAACGGTTACCCTGCATGTCGAAGAAATTGGCACATATCACCGGCGCGTTAAAGCCCTTCAGCAATTCCAGCATGCGTGGTCCTCCAAAGTCAAACTCATGATTCCCCAACCCAACGGCATCATAGTGCATAGTACGCATGATATCCACTATATAACTGCCCGTTGAAAGCGCTCCGACAGTGCCGCCCATCAGAAAATCACCGCTGGAGGTCAGCCCCACATAGGCAGTGTCGGAAATAGCATCGCGGAGGCCCGCCATCTTGGCATAGCCGTCTATGGCGCAATGCACGTCGTTCTCATAGAGAATCACAATACTCGATTTCTTTTCATCGGGTTTTACATCCTCTTTCGGCTGACAGGATGTGAATGTAGTCATGTTGCAGAGCAGACTCAATGCAACAATCCAATAAATTTGTTTCATTGTGTATGTATTTGTTTATTGTTTATTCTGTTTCTTTTCGTAACTGCGCAATGATGAACCCGCGGAGGGTGGCTTTGGTTATACTAATGTATCGTATATCTAACGTGTATCTAACGTGTATCTATCGTATATGTATCGTGTTTGACAGCGGATTAATAGCGGGATTATTGGGGAGAATCTATTTTTAGATACATATCCTTCAAGTTGATTGTGATACTATTGAACTGCCGGAGGAAATCCATGCCCATGCGGCCGTCGTGCTGATGCAGGTACTCGCCGGATGACGGATAGAGATACACCTCCTCCATGCTTACAGGTTGGTCACCAACCATAAAAGATGCACTTGGCAGGAGCAGCACTTCCATGTTGTGAATCTGTCCATAGGAGAGCGTGGAAATCGTATCTTTCTGCGCCGTGTTGCCGGTCTCGACGGCGAACTTATGATAATAAGCGCTGTATAGTTCTGCGGTGGAACAACCTGTGTCCAGATGGAAGGTCAGGGGGACGGAATCTTTCTTGGCTCTCAGTAGCAGGCTTCCGTCAATGAGCAGATTCGGCTTTGTGTCTTGCGGCATAGGAGTAGGTTGTGCAGGAAAGACCAGTTGTTGCTTGTCCATGTGCAGCTGTGTCTCCGGAAAGGCAGCTATAATATCCATTCCGAGGATGGCGTCCACACCGGTCATCAGCGTGTCAATAGCGTCCGACAGCCCCACATACGCAACAAGATTACGGCATGTGATTTCACCTATTTGCAGGCTGTCTATCCATGCCCGCAGACCTTTCTGCGAACCGTTGACAGTGACGGTGTCCGGCAGGATGGTAAGCCCCATTTCCCGAGCGGTCTTTTCGAACAGAAAAGTGGCTCCTGCTCCCGTATCAAAAATAAACGGGTATTCCTTCCCGTGTACCAGCACAGGGACCGTCATGAGGTTTCCTTTATAGGCTTTCTTTCCGCCGCGCATCCATTCTTCGCGTTTGGTTACTTGCGGTTCGATAAGACGGAAAGGCACCGCTATGTCATGGTTCGGGCGCGAGACAGACAAAGGAGCATAGTTGCGCAAAACGGCATAGTGTTTCTGAAGCGTCCGAAGCGCCTGCGTCTCTGTCACACCGGAGGATTCCAACTGATTTATAATACGCTGGATGCCGTCTGCCGCCTCAGCGTAATGTCCCTGTTTACCAATGAGTTGCAAGCGCAAGAGTGCAAAATTGAGGGCAGTCTGTGTGCCTAATTCCGCCTGATGTTCGGAGAGCAGTTGGGTCAAAGCAGCCACAGCCTCCTCCGTGCGGTTCGTGCGTGCCTGCAGCATCGCCTCGGCTATCAGACGCAGGTAATCCGTCTGCATGGAATCGCTGTACAGCGGCAGGTCTTCCGCCAGTGCGAACCACTCCTCGTTGTTCACCAACGAAGCAATATGTGTATCCGCCTCCTGCGCGCGTAACACACTCGCCATAAGGCATATGAGAATCAGTAAGACTGTTTTTTTCATTGTTATTCGTGCGTTTTTATCTGGAGGGGGTGATGAAGACACGCCATTTGCCATTCTCGTCTTTTTGGATATATCCTTTGTCTTGCAGGGATTGCAGCATTTTCTGGATAGCCGAACGGTTGATGCCTATTTCTTCTTGCAAGTATGCAAAGGTTATGACAGGCTCTGTTCGCAACTCGCGAAGAATCTTGGCGTAAGTGGGTGTCCTGAAAGCAATCCGCTCTCCATCGTACCACCATATATTTTCATCCCTCTCCGTCACAAACAAAACATCGTTCTCAATCTCTTTCGCAATCAGATCGTTCATGTGTTTATAGAAGGGGCGTATCTGCTTGAGCGAGGCATGAGCCCCTTCGGCAGGCGTTGATCCGACAATCAAATCCGCTTGGTGAAGCGCTTCCAGATAAGCTTGTTTGAGACGGCTGCGGACCACAATCATCGGATAACCATGGCGAGAAAGAATATAATTGACCATCAGCCGCGCAATACGTCCGTTGCCGTCCTCAAAGGGGTGAATGCGAATATAGCGGTAGTGGAAGAGTATCGCCAAGTCGATAGGTGATAATTTGCCCTCTTTTTCTTCTTTATTGTACCAGTCCATGAGGTCAGTCATCAAAGCAGGCGTTTCCTCCGGCGAGGCATAATCAAAGCGGTCCCCGTAGCGCGTGATGACACTATTCGGGCGGGTCTTGTATTGTCCAGCATGGATGGTGTAACTGGTCTGCATGCCTCCGGGCAGATTGCGATAGACGGTATAATCCTCGCGTAATAAGGTCTTGTGCAGTGTGCGGATGAAGTTCTGGGTCAGCGGTTGCTTGTTTTCCGTCGCTTCTGATAGCATCATCTTTAGCCCGACATTGCTGGCTTTCATCTCTTCGCAGTCGCGGAATTCCGCTTCACCGATAACCTTGCCAAAGAGCAACAGCAATTCCGTTTGCCCATACGTCAGCGTGTTGCCCTCAATATGGTTGCTGTTGTAGTTGAACTCGACCGTAAACCGACGGCTTAAACGCTCGCGGTCTCTCGGGGAAATGGGCTGAATTGCTTGCCATTTGTCCAATGCTGTTTGAAGTTTCTTATCCATAGATACTATGATTTACCACCTTAATTAGTGGTAAACTTACCACCAAAAACGCTGCAAAAGTACTGCTTTTTTATGAATTATGCAAATAAAATCGTTCAAAAATGGAAGAAAACTGCGATTTTTGCGGAAGAATCACTCTACGGATGTCTCATAAATATACCATAAATCAAGAGCAGTTACAAGATTCGTTACGAATTTCTATAGGCTATCGGAGTCATGCCTGTCTCGCGGAGGAAGAAACGGGAAAAGAGAGTGGTCTCTTTGAAATCCAGTTGAAAAGCGATGTCGCATATCGGTTGGTCGGAGTGTTTGAGCAGCACTTTCGCTTGCAGTAGCGTGCGCGCGTTGAGCCACTGCATCACCGTCTGTCCGCTCTGCTGCCTGATGACCGACGAGAGATGATTAGGCGTGAGCAACAGCCGCTCGGCATAGAAAGGCACATTTCGTTCCGTAGCCCCATATTGTGCCACCAGTTCCAGAAACTGCTGCATAATCTGCTCGCCGTGGCTAAGCACATGCTGTGAGGTTTGCTCGGATTGCCGATGTAAATGCTTCAGGTCATTCATCATCGCCGTCAGCAGATGTTCGATGGTCTGCATCGAGAAAGACGGCTTATGCACCACTTTCCATGCCAAATGGATGTAGTCGCCGATTCGTTCAAAATCTTCCTCGCCGAGTGACAGTTTCCGGCATTGGGCAAACGAGATAGCAAGATTCTTGTAACTCACTGCCTGCAAGTTAAAATCTTCCGATACATCCCGGATTTCGATATAGTTATTCTCCGGCACTACCATCACATCGCCTTGTTGCATTGCAAAAGGTAGCAGATTGATAACAAGCGTGGCACTACCGGCGGTGATACGAATAATTCGCCCCACCTCCACTATCTTGGGAGTACTCACTATCTTTAGAATAGGAGTATGCAAGAGCGCGCGTGCATCGTAGAAAATGACGCACTCATCACTGACATAGATGTCCGTATTATGATGTGCCAGCGTTTGTAACGATGCCGGAGTAAGAGTTCGTGCTGTTTTCATCTTTGTACTCATTTCGGTGCAAAGGTACATAATTTTCGGCAATTATGCAAATAAAAAACGCATTTTTCGTAGTATTTGCACATATTTTCGTTGAAAAGGTTTAGTATGTCTGCAAGAAAAACAGTAATTTTGCATCGTCATTTGAAATCAACTTGTAAAACAATCTAAATACGTATCATTATGTGGAAATTTATGAAAAACTACGCATTGGAGATTTACACTGTAATCGCCATGCTTTTGATTACCCTTGTGGCAATGTTTATGGACAACCTGACAGTTATCCAACAGTTTGTCGTTTGGACATCGTTTCTATGTGTTCTGCATGAGTGGGAGGAAAACCGCTATCCGGGTGGTTTTTTGGAGTTGTTTCAAAAAAACATGCTCGGTTGTGAATTGGACGAAGAGGCTAAAAGCGGCAGTCGTTTGGCAACAGCGGGCTTTATCTATGTGATAACCATTGTGCCGTTCTTCTTCGGCGACCGGATTCCGATGTTCCCTGTAGCCATGGCTTCCTTCTGTATCTTTGAGGGTATCATCCACGTGGTAGGAATTAAGATTATGCAGTTACGTAAACCCTATTCACCGGGCTTGGTAACGGCTGAAATGGAGTTGATAACCGGCGTTTGCCTGATTGTTTATTTGGCGGTCAATCATTTGGGAGCGTGGTACGACTACACCTTCGGTCCGTTTGTCTTCATTGCCTGCTTCATCTGCATGCAGCGTGCCCTTTTAGCAATCATTGGTCTCACCTACAAGGATGTTCTTGCCAACGCCCGCAGACGGCTTGCCGGGAAATAACAATTCACTCTACATCGTTGTTCGTGTCCTCGAACCAGAGGTCGTACTTGTCCGACAGGTACAACACAAGCAGCGACCATTTGTCGCCGAATTTGTCAATCACGAGTAGTCCTTCTATATTCTTTTACCCTAAGTCAGCAAAAATAAGCCAGTTTGGAGAATGGTAGGTCAACACACCTATGGTCAATATGCTGCACAATATGAGCACAATCCATAGTCTCCAGTGATTCTGCACGAACGGTGCTGTCCGCCATCGTTTGGCAATGTGGATGGCGCCAAGCATACAAGCGATATAAATGGCGATATCAAGCAGCATCAATTCATGCCGCACAAATACCCAATAAGAAAAAAACGCTATGACTATAAGCGGCATCACTGCCAGCCCTCCTAATACAGGTGCACCTATTTCACGAATGTCGCGGCGACTAATAGTAAGATACAAACTCAGCAACAGCATTGGGTAAAAAACCATTTTCATGTGGGCCATCACACTCTCTGCTACGGGAAAGAAATAGCCCATAAAATGGTTGAAGAATGGTACGTGATGCACAAAATGCATGCTTGTACCAAAGACTATCAGCAATATAGCTGCTATGATTGTTTCTTTGCGGGTCATGATTCTCTTTTATGATTTAAAGCATTCAGTTTTAAATAATATCGGTTTATTTGGGGCAATATCGAAATTCTCAAGCGCCCAGCCGATAAGGGCGGAGACATGGGGCATGAGGGACTGACCGCGGGCGGTGAGGCTGTACTCAACTCTCGGCGGCACTTCGGGATAAACCTGCCGGCTGATAAGCCCTATTTGTTCAAGCCGTTTGAGCGTCTGCGAGAGCATCTTCTGGGAACAATCGGACATATCACGGTGTAATTCATTAAAACGCAGCGTGCCATGTTCGTTCAAATGGTACAACACCAAGAGCGACCATTTGTCGCCGAATTTCTCAATCACGTTCCGAATCGGACAATTTAAGTATTGAGGATCCACCTCCCTCTGCAATTTTCTCATTTTTCTATTTCCTTATTTACTATGAAACAAAAACCTACAAAACCCCTCTGCCGTTTGTAAGCCCTGCCGGGCTGATGTAGTTTTGCTTGCTTAATCGTCCTTGTAAGGGAGCTTCCAATACGCTTAACCAATCCAATCTACACTCCTTGCGGAGTTACAAACGCCCGAGGCAATAAACATAAAAAACATATTTGCCGAAAGCGGATGCAAAATTACAAAAATTTCCGAAAGTAACCAAATATTTTTCGGAAATTCGCTCTAAAAAAGTTACTTTGTCATCATTTTTTGCTTTTTGGGGGCTAAAAAAATAAAAGGGGGCTTTCTATCGCGGACACTACCCTCGTACATGCGTCAAAACCTCGTTTTGGCAGTAAGTACTCGGGTGTGCTCCGAGGTTCTATGTGTTGCAAGCAACACTCGAAGTGCTATCCGAAGCACTTCTTCACCCGCACAAATTGAAATTTGCGGGGTCCCCCATTGGAAGCGAAGCGAGAGATAGAGAAACAAAAACATCGCCAAGTGGGCACCCCGCGTGTGGTTTGGAGCGGTGTTTGATTTGTTCTATGTGCCGAACTTATCTTTTGAGTGGAAACTCATAAGGTTCGGCACTTGAAGTGCCATCCGAGGCACTTTTTCACCAGTGTAATACGAAGAAGAAACGGCAAAGCCGTGTCCGAATACAATTCTTAGCCGCAAGGGCATGATTATTTCTTATCTCGCTTTGCTCGAACGATTGTTTCTTATCTCATTGCATTCGAACGATTGTTTCGGACGAAACAGACGAAGAAAGAACCTGCCTGCTCGGTGGTGGAGCAGGCAGGAGTTCCGATAGATTGAGTTATCGGGTTATCGATAGAGCGAGTGTTGATCGCCAAAGCTTGGTCGATGCTATTTTATTTCTTGGTATGAGATACTAAAATGTCATTAATTCCCTAGCAAAAAATAAGCATAATAATACTGGCTATCGCACATATTGCTATATCCAACCCATTCATTAACTAAATCCGGACGATTTTCAATAAACCATTTTTCCACCTCATTAGCATTTTTAATGCTTGTTGTTCTATACACAACAACCATTTTATTCCATTTAAATCGATGTGATTTCTTATGTTCACAAAATCGTCTTTCGGGATCTGAGGTTATACCTATTTTGACATATTTATAGTTTCGTCGATAAAGACCAGCAGATATATTCAGCCTTGTAATAATATTTTTAGGCCAACCTATTTTATAATCGTATTTTAATTGTTGCTCCATAATTATTTCTTAGTAGAGGTGTTTTTTTTATCCCTTTTAAGTATTTCTAATGCTTTCCCTAAATCTCGGAAAGTATCTACAGTTTCTTGTAACATAAATGCACTCCATACATCATTAGTTGGCATCGTGTTTGTTGACTCGCGTTTTATGCTAGTTAATATTCCACTATCGGAGAAAGTGAATTGGAATAATATATCCTTTTTTTCAAACTTGTCATAAAATGTTGTTTCATAGCAACATGGAGTTACTGCAAGTTGCTTATTGCCCATTTGTTTTGTGAATTCTACAATATCTATACCCCGTGGAAAATAATCAAAGACTTCTCGTGCATCTATTTCAGAAACTTTTTTATTCCTAAGTTCTGCTAACCGTTTGTTTGCTTGTTCTTGCTGTATGCGTTCTTGTCGAAGTTCGGATGATTCTTCCTCGTATTGTTCCATAAGAAATGGTGATATTTTGTTAAAAAAGAAAGTGGTATCATATTTATTTCTGTCGTTATGAAAGTGAACTTCTATTGTTTTTCCATTAATTAAGTAGTAACCTTCTCCTTGCCAATTATTGCCAGGTTCGGGAAATTCACTATATATAAACATCCTTTCTTGTCCATATGAGTCTAAATTCTCAATATCTAATGTTAATTCTTGGGCTAAAGAATCATAAAGGTTTTGTGCCCATATTTCCCGTTTTTTGTTAGCCATTTGATTTTTTATTATTCGTGCATCATAGAATAATTTAACATATGCCACCTTATTTGAATTAACGAAAAAATATCCTCCACGTTGAGATATACATTCCAGTTTGAATTGAATATTAATGGAAGAATCTCTAGGTATCATATTACTATTAAGAGATGAAATTTGAAGCGGTTCTCCCAAATACATCCCATTTGAGACTTTGAAATATGGACTGATAATAGTAGCCGTTTTATTAGAGAACGAAGATGTATTCCCAAAAATGGTTGCAGTTCCATACGAAGTAACCTTAAAAGTGTATATGGCTTGGCACGATTCAACTGTACTATCTAAATATTGAACGTTCTCAAGATAGAAGTCCAAGTACTTTTTCCCATTCTTGTTTAATGGGAATTGAAAACTTGAGCCCTTTTCCAAAGTCGGCAATGATTGTGCAATACAAATGCTACTCATGAGCATGCATAGCGCGAATAATATGTTACGTTTCATAATAAAATTTTGTTTTATTGTTATACAAAAAGTGTGAACAATCTTTTACATCGGTTCTTTCGGGCTTGGACTCCCATGGTCTCCAATATATGCAGAAAGTCCACACTCATGGTGTGAATATTCGCATTTATTAGAAAGACCATAATCAAAGTGTCCAAGTTTGAAAGAATCCTTAATAAAGCAAATGCTTATTTTATATGTTGTTTGTCTGTTGTTTTATGCCATAGGCGGTAATATTATTTTTGTTTAGTTTTGTTTTGATCGGTCAAGATTGGCCGATAGATTGCTCCATCTTTTACGTCTCGGAGAGGGGACGGTATTTATTTCTTGTAGCCGAATTCTAATAATAGTTCATCGGCGAGATATTCGTCACTAAAACAATGCATGTCTGCAACTCCGTTGCTGATGAGGTCATACGTCGTGGAGTCGTAGAACTTGCCCAATGCCTCTTCGTAGGAAAGTCCCGCCTGATCGGCAAATAACTTCACGATTCGGGCATATTTACGTTGTAATATAGCAGGGTTAGCTTGCATAGTTGAGTCTCTGTGAAGATTTGAAATGAAGATATTTGTCCAATACTGCTTGCGAGGTAATACAAATCTGATGATTCGGCTTTTTCTCACGAAGTTCTCCTAAGGCTTGTTCGCGTGTATAAATGCCTGTGAAATAGAGATCTATCGTGTCGAACACCTGATCGTCGGCAATACCTCCTTCAATAATATCATACTGCTCGTGCGGCAGACCTTTTCGGCAAGCGGTTATATAATCCAGCCACTCACCATCATAGGCAGAAAAGACCTTACGGGTACATTCCAAGCATTCCTCGAATTCATAGATATTCATAATAGCCTTCTGTCCGCGTCTGATAAAACGCTCGCCATAGCGCTCTGCCTGCGCACGCAAAGGAGTAAGGTAAAAGCCCACTCCGAAATCGAGGCGAGGACGAGAATGTAGCAAGTCCGGATGAGGAATTTCCGTGTATGAGGTGTGATAAAGAATCATAGCTTGACTCCTTTCTGCTGCATAAGGGATACTAAATCATCCACTATATATTCCTTGGAAAAACTATGCAACACATCGTAGCAAGGCACAATATAACCGTCTATCATACCTGCGTTCTGCATAGCGTGATAAACGTCCTTTGCACTCTTGTTCAAAAACGATGCTACGTTATTGACGCAAAAGATAGTGAAATTCAGTATTTTAAAGTCCATATAACTAACTCTTTGCAACTTTCGGCTGCAAAGGTACAATTTTTTTTTGATATATGCAAATTTATTTGCAAAACTCGCGTGAGAAAGTGGATTTTGTAATGGAAAGTGCTATTCTGCGGACTTTAGTTGGGCGGAGAGGGAGGCGATGATGAAGCCACGGAGAGTGCTATAGAACTTGTCGGACGCTGTGCCGAGGAACTTGGCGTTGGCGCGGACGACGTGTTTGTTAGCGGCTTTGCGGTATTGGAGATATCGGTCTTGCCAATAGGCAAGGCGGTCCGGATCGGACATCTCCGTTTTATAAAAATAGTGTTTCACTTGTCGCAGTAGAAAATCTTTTGCATTTTCTTTGCAAATAAAAACTCGCTGAAATTCAGCATGTTACAATAAATGCGGATTTTCTTTGCAAATAAAAACTACCCATAATAAGGAATGTATGTAACGCTTTGCGCTCTGCCTTTTGCTTGATTTTACTTCTCAGAGAGGGGACGGTTAATTATTCGTCATCATCAACCTTGAGGTTGAGCAAGTCGAAGTACATAAGACGGGTGTTAAGAGGCAGATGTCCGACACCAATACCAACATACTTGGCTTCTAAGTGCTCGTCTTCTATAAGGTATTTGAAACCGTTCTTTTCGTAATAGTGCAATGCTTCCGGACTATTCTTGGCATCAACGATCAGGAAACGGCATCCTGTTCTGCTATCAAGGCGGAAAAGCGTCTTGATGAAGTCCATAACAGCCGAAGCATAGCCTTGTCCGGCATAGTCGATGTTTGTGCCGAGACGTCCGATAAGGACACCAGGGAAACGTTTCATCGTCTTATCACGCAATTCCGCATCTTCAAGGAACTGCTCTTTATATTCATCGGTCAGCCGATTCGTGATACGGATACTATCGTTAGAAAGCGAGAAGGCTGTAATAATAGTTGTCGGATCGTCTTTCGGACAAACAAGATAGGTTTTACCGAGTAACTTCTTACGGTACACCAAAGAATCCTTGGCGAAAAACTCGTCAAGGTCTTCGTCGTCGCACGAAAACGGCTTGCATGCCGCCAGTTTCTGTGCGGTTGCTTGGTGTATGTCACATTCAGCGAGTAACTGATCTATCGTCATAGGGCGTGGGTTGTTTGGAGATAAGCCGTAACAACTTGTGCCTGATGGCGATAGTCTTGCGTGCCGGGATTGGCTTCTGTGTAAGCCGCAGCACTCTCGAACCGCTGCGCCGATTGCCCATAAAGGGTCGGGATTGCTCGGATAGGTCTTGCCATAATTTTGTCCTTTGTTTTGTTAGCTTTGCAACTTTCGGCTGCAAAGGTACAGCTTTTTTGCGATATATGCAAGAGAAAAGGGCATTTTTAAAGCAAAAAGGGCAAAAAAAGCAAAAAATGATGACAATCCGGAAGGGGTTGCAAAAAAAAATGAAGTAATCGTGCGCAAGCTAAGAAAAAAAAGTGCATTTTTTTGTATGGCTTTTTGCCCTGTATTTACACAATTCCTACTTTTTGGTAAGTACCTTACTTTTCCGTGCCTTCTTGTGGGAATGAAAAAAAAGCAGTAATTTTGCACTCGATTTCGCGTTCGGCAAATGGATCGCAAAAACGATACCGCTCCGCTTAATCGTAGGTGCCGAAAGCTTGCAGCGAGAAATAATGGACAGACAGGCGAACATAGAAAAGAGCATTGCGTATCTGGCGGCGGACGAGCAAGTCCGTTGCCGGATACCGTCTTCGCCGGGCGAGCGTCAACGGCTGCTGCGGGCGTTGATGAATGTGTGGGAGCCGAAAGAACTGCCTGAGGAGTTCCTCGCCATGCAGGACGCGGAACTGCAAGCGCAGGCAGCGGACAAAGGGGTGGTGACAATAGAAAGTCTGAAGTCCGACGCCGAGAGCAGTCCTTTTCTGCTCTGGCAGGGCGACATCACCCGTTTGCAGGCGGACGCTATCGTGAATGCAGCCAACGCGCAGGCCTTAGGTTGCTGGTCGCCGCTGCACAACTGCATTGACAACTGCATCCATTCGGCGGCAGGTCTGCAACTGCGCAAGGCGTGCTACGACCACATGCAAGGACGGTTGTTGGCGACAGGCGATGCGTTCATCACACACGGCTATAACTTGCCTGCCAAGTACGTGCTGCACACCGTCGGACCGATTGTAACGGACGACCGGCCTACCAAGCAGCAGGAGGAGCAGTTGGCGTCGTGTTACCGCCGGTGCATGGAACTGGCGGAGGAGAACGGCTTGGAGAGTATTGCCTTCTGCTGCATCTCCACGGGTGTGTTCCGTTTTCCCAACCAACGGGCGGCAGAGATAGCCGTCAGCACGGTGAAACAGTTTCCACGAAAGAACCTCAAAACGATTGTATTCAATGTTTTTCTCGACAAAGATTACGCCATCTATCGCGCCCTTCTCTGAGCGCGTGGAGCAGTTGCGGCGGCTCGTCCGCGAGGCGGACTACGTGCTTATCGGAGCCGGAGCAGGACTGACTACCGCTGCCGGATTGGACTACGCGGGAGAGGATTTCCGGCGTGAGTTCAGCGAGTGGATCGCCCGCTACCGGTTCACCGACCTCTATACCGCCGGGTTCTACCCGTTTGAGACGGAGGAAGAGAGGTGGGCTTACTGGGCAAAACATATATGGTTCGCACGGTATCGCACAGGTGCGCTGCCGCTGTACAAAGAGCTGCTGGAGGTCGTGCGGGAGAAGGATTATTTCGTGCTGACGACCAATGTGGACGCGCAGTTTGAGATGGCGGGTTTTGCGGCGGAGCGGATCTTCGCCACGCAAGGAGACTACGCCTTTTTCCAGCCGGCTTCGGGTGAACCGAAAGAGCTTTATAATAACCGCGAATGGGTTGAGCGCGTGCTGCCTGAGATACGCGATTGCCGTATTCCGTCGGAAATGGTTCCCAACACGCCGGACGGCGAGCCGGTGGCAATGAACCTGCGGTGCGACAACACGTTCGTAGAGGATGCCCGGTGGCATGAGCAGGAGGCGCGGTATAGCGCGTTTGTGCAAAGGGCTGCCGACAAACGGCTGCTACTGTTGGAGTTCGGCGTGGGGTTCAATACGCCGGTGATCATCCGAATGCCGTTTGAGAGGATGGCAGCGCAGCTCCCCGACACCACGCTCGTCCGTTTCAACCGCGACTACCCGCAGCCGTATCAAGCAGGTATTGAGCATTTTATCCCCTTTACCGAAGACATCAATCGTATCATTTCACAACTAAATCACCATTAATCATGCAAAGAGCATTGGATTTTCTGCAAGCACACAATGAGGTGGCTTTGGCTACTGTTTGTATCAGCAACGGCTTCGTCGGCGAAAGGTTTTCCAAATAGGTTCTTCTTTCGTCAATTGTCCCGCATGGTATGCGGGTGTAACCAAAGCCGGCCAACCTCGCGCTAATCGTATACCCTTGCTATACCCTTACATCTACGAAGCGGCTATTTTTTTGTAGCGTTCGATAAGTTTGTCGTGGCGGATGAATCCATAGACGGCGACGAGGAGTGCGCCAACAAGATCAAGAATGAGGTCCTGCATCGAGTCACGCAGGGCGGCATGACCGCAGAGCGGTTCGTCCTCCGGAGTAAAGATAGAGCCTGTAGTGGTCGCCATGAACTGCTGCGTGTTCGTGCCCATAAGGCTGTCATACGTATATTCGATAATCTCCCAGCAGGCACCAAGTCCGAGCGAAAACATGACCAGAAAAAGACAGAGGAACCATTTGTTAAAATAGATGTATTTGTCGTTCTCCGCCATGATGATATGGATAAGCCAGAGAGCAATCATCGAGAGCAGAAAACCGCTCTCTGCGTGCAGCAGTTTGTCCCACCATGGCACACGCCCGTAGAGGTCGAGCCCGTCGCCCATGATAAGCGAGGAGAAACAGAAAACAACGATGAAGACCGACAGCAGCCACGGCACTTCGATACGGAAACGGCTGCGGAGTAGATGCGGCAGGTACATAATCAGCAGCATTGCGACATATTGCAATCCACGGAAAACGACTTCGTCCCATGTGCTTCTTGCAGCAATGAGCCATCCCACGTTTGCCACCGCCATTCCCGCAATCAGCCATGTGGCAATCCTGTTTATTTTATGCAGTTGTTCTCTACGCATGATATTAGTGTTGTTTCATTTCTTCTATCGCTTCACGGAACATACCTTCGCACCGGCGAACAGACTCGTCGATATTGTACTGTTTGGCAGCTTCGGCGTACTCATGCTCCATGCGCTCTTTTTCTTCGGGATGATCCAACCACCAGTCGATAGCACGCGCAAGGTCTTTGGGGCGGCCGGGAGCAAAAAGACTTCGCCCGTCCAAAGCAAACTGCGGCGTGGCGCTGTCTTCGCTGTTGGCTATCACCGGCACTAATCCTGTAGCAAAGGCCTCGATACATGAGATGGCTTCACTCTCCATGTCTGAAGCATGCACATAGAGGTCGGTCTGCGCCAGCAGGTGAATCAGTTCGTTCTTGGTCAGGAATACAAACTGTGGCGGGTTCGGCAGTTGTTTGCCCATCTCCACGTATTCGTCATACTTGGGACCTTTGCCCGCGAAAACAAGTTGGATGCGGTCGGCGTACTTGCTGTACTGCACAGCGTTTATGATGACATCCTGTCGTTTCTCACCGGAGAGGCGTCCTACCATGACGATGAGGATTTTGCCCTCATATTGTGGGTCTTTGGGACATTTGGTATAGACGAACGAAGGGTCAATGCCATTGGATATGACATGTATCTTTGCTTTGTAACCGTGCTTAACCAACTCGTCCGCCATGAACTGCGAGGGCGTGTGGATGTGCGTGAAGCGACTGTATAGCGTCCAGTTGAAGACTTGGTAGAAACTGTCGTTGATGCGCTCTGCCTTACCCAGACCGATAGAAGAAGTCATGTTTTCCGGTTGGATGTGGAACGCTGCCGTGGACGGTTTGTGCATCTGGTCAGCTATGAGTTTGGTAGCTGTCTCCAGCGCGAAAGGCATCATACAATGCACAATGTCCGCCCATGCCACCGCCTCGCGGATGATGTCCAGATCGACTTGCGCGAACTGGAAACCCTGTGAGTGAATGAGGTCGTTGAAAAGGGGCACTTTGAACTCCTTGAGGACGAACTTGTCAGGTGCCGGTTCGCCGGTAGTAAGGATGCGCACTTCGTTGCCGTGCTCGCGGAGTACCGCCGCAAAACGCTGGGCGGAGATGGACGTGCCGTTGTTGTTGGTGTCGTACGTGTCAATGACGAGAAGTATTTTCATGGTATAAATAGTTATAATTTTTATTTTGTGCTGTGGGTTCGGCTGGAGGAACGGTATTGGTGGGCGGTCATGCCGAGGTGTTTCTTCACGTACTTGCAGAAGAAACTGAGACTGACGAAATCCAATTGTACGCAAATCTCCTTGACACTCATATCCGTCTGGAGGAGCAAGCGTTTGATCTCCTGTACGGTCAGATCGTTGATGACAACTTGCGCAGACTTGCCGGTAACAGTGTTGCAGACTACGGACAGGTATTTCGGCGTGACAGCCAGACGGTCGGCATACCACCGAACCTCACGCTGACGGCCTTTGTTTTCTTGCAACAGGCGGGCAAAATCCCGGAAAAGGATCTCCTGCCGCCCTTGCTTGTGCTCCGTTTCCGGCGTTTGTTCGATGCTTTTTTCGAGCCAGCATAACAGTTCATAGATAGCGGCTTGCGCAAAGATGCGGCGGATGTTTTCGCTCAGTCCCGGACGGGTGTCTTCACTGTATAGCTGGAACAGCCGGTTGAAGAGCTGGATCAGTTCCTGTTGCCGTTCGTCCAAGTGGATTACCGGATGTTGCAGGATGTAATTCGATTTCTCCCACCACGTGGTATCTTCGCGCACGCAGAGGTAGAAAATATCGTCCAGTGCGTGTTTGCGCACCGCCACGGCTCCGCATTTCATGTCCGGAGAGCGCATGTAGTTGCCGATGATGAGATCCGACCGGCATAACAACATGTCGTGCGGACGGATAAGATATTGCTGCTCATTGATCTCGATTTGCAGCTTGCCCTCCGTACAATAGATGATAAGCGAGCAGTCGTTTTCATTGCTGAAGCGTTGCAACAACTCGTCCAAGTTTCCCGAAAAGATAATATCCTGATTCAGCATAAGGGCATTGGGGCATTTATATATTTACGCATTTATTCATTTTCGCATTTGTTCCTTTACCAAGTGGAGTTTCCGACTGCAAAGATAGTACTTTTTTACGAATTGTGCAAGTTTTAGCGGCAAAAAGTTTTCCAAATGCCATATTTTAGGGCATAAGTCAATCAATAGGGAAATATGGAAAACTGACAAAGGGGTATATGGCACATCGTTTGTAAGAAAAGACTCGGCTAACGGGAGCTGATTAACTAATCATAGTACAAAGCCGAAGCCAATTTAACCTATATAAACAGTGCAACATAGTAATGAACAAAGCAATGAAGAAACGTAAATTATCAGTGGTATTGTGTCTGTTGGGCTTAGCAATACATGTGCAGGCGGGAGATACTATACAGTATAGTTTGGCAGCATGCCGTGAGATGGCATTGAGTCAGGGCTGCTCAAACCGCTCCCAACAGGAGTTGCAAAAAGCCGCAGAACTGAACCGCAAAGCAGCTTTGGCTGCAATGTTTCCAAAAGTAACTGTCAACGGCGCGTATATGTGGAACTCGGAGAACATCCATCTGTTAGCCAACGAACACGCTTTTGATTTCGGGACAGCAGGCGTGAATACTGACGGGACAAACTATTTCAACTGGAGTAGTGAGACCTTTTTGAGTCGCATGGCGACCGAATTGGAGGGAACCCGTTTGCAACAGCCGATATTGGATGTCCAGAACGCAGCAGGGCAACAGATAGCCAATGCTTATCAACAGGTATATGACCGCCTGACGGTAGATATGACACATGTAGTGGTGGCACATGCAGGAGTGACACAGCCTATTTATACGGGCGGTATGCTCACCCAGAACTACAAGATAGCCAAGTCCACCGAACATATAGCCGCTCTGCAATCCGAAGCCAAGCATGACGAGGTGATAGCCAAAGTGGATGAAGCCTATTGGCGTATGGTAAGCGTGGAGCAGAAACACCGCTTGGCCGATGAATACTACCGATTGCTCTGCAAATTGGAAAGCGATGTGACGGACTTGGTGAACGAAGGTATGGCGACGCAGTCCGACCTACTGAAAGTGCGCACCAAACGCGGTGAAGCGGAAGTGAAGAAACTGCAAGCCGAGAACGGACTGACGCTCTCCCGAATGGCTTTGGCACAAGTATGCGGTCTTCCGTTGAACGAGGTGTTCACCGTGGATGCGGGCGGTCTGGAACAAACCACTTTAGCCGGCGACAAGTTCGATGCCGAAAGCATAGTAGCCAACCGCAAGGAGTTGCAGATGGCCCGGGAAACGGAGAAGATTGCCCGTAGTAGCGCCAAATTAGCGAGCGCAGGTCTGCAACCAACCATAGTAGCCTCGGCCGGGTACGTTTATACTAACCCGAGCATGGAGAACGGTGTGCGGAGCGACTGGAAAGGGCACGGATTCTTTTCCGCCGGAGTAGTGGTGAATGTACCTATAGCGCACGCGGATGATATTCTGCGGTACAAAGCTGCCAAACACGCCGCCAATGCTATGGCGATGAAGACGGAAGAAACGCGCGAACTGCTCACCTTGCAGACCACGCAAGCGAACCAGCGACTGATGGAGTCGCAGCAGAAGATAGCTGTGGCACAACTGACCTGCCGTAACGCAGCGGAGGTGCTACGGATGGCGGAGGAATCGTTCGCATCGGGGATGATTTCTTCATCGGAGCTGATGCAGGCTCAGACGGCATGGATGTCCGCCGCAACCGATCTGACGGATGCTCAGACAGAAGCAAAAATGAATGAAGCGAAGCTGCTTCAATATATTGGTTTTAACAATTAGAAACAATGAAAAAAGAGAAAGAGGGAGGACTGTTATTGGGTTTGGTAGCCCTATTGGCAGTAGTGATTATTGTGGCGTTGGTGGGAGTGTTTGCCCTCCGCCCGGAAGAAACGCTTATTCAAGGCGAGTCGGAAGCGACAGAGTACCGTGTATCCGGCAAGGTGTCGGGCCGAATAGAGATGTATCTCTATGAGGAAGGCGAGCAGGTACACAAAGGCGACACACTGGTTATTATCAACTCTCCGGAGGTGGAGGCGAAGAAAGCACAGGCTTTAGCCGCCCGCAGCATGGCAGAGGCAGTGAATCAGAAGGCTCACAACGGCGCACAACATGAGCAGATAACCGGTGCTTACGAACTTTACCAAAAAGCCAAAGCAGGCGAAGAAATCTACCGCAAGAGCTATGAGCGCGTACAGCGGTTATACGAGAAAGGCGTAGTAAGCGAGCAGAAACGCGATGAAGTAGAAGCGCAGTACAAGGCAGCCTCTGCTACTGTGCGTGCCGCCAAAAGCCAGTATGACATGGCGATGGCAGGCGCGCGTAAAGAAGATAAAGCTGCAGCCGCAGCACAAGTGGCACAAGTGGACGGTATTCTGCAAGAAGTAGCAGCAGCAGAGGCAGAGCGTTACTTGCTCTCGCCTTGCAACGGAGAGGTAAGCGAACTATTCCCCAAGGTAGGCGAATTGGTCGGGCAAGGCAGCCCTGTGATGTCTATTGTGGATCTGGACGATGTATGGTTCACATTCGCCGTGCGTGAAGACATGTTGTCCGATTTTGCAACGGGCAGCATTGTAGAAATCAAGATTCCTGCCCTTGGAGAAGCACGGTATCCGGTAGTCGTTACGCATGTGAAAGCAATGGGCACTTATGCCACATGGCGCACGACACAACAGAACGGCGGCTATGACGTACGGACTTTTGATGTCAAATGCCGTCCGCAGCAGTCTATCCCTAATCTGCGTCCGGGTATGACAGCGTTGGTAGTGAAGTAGCAGAAAGTAGATAGTCACAAGTCGAAAGTCAAAAGCAGTGAATTACGTTATTTCTATATGGCATGTGATGCGGCGGGAGCTGAAGCAGATGTTCGCCAGACCGTTGTATATGTTTGCATCGGTGGGTGTGATGTTGCTCTCCACGTTCTTTTTTATCACTCTGATGCGGCAAGGGACGGCGGAAGAAATGCCTGTGGCAGTTGTGGACAAAGACCAGACCACCATTTCGCGCAGGTTGTGCCATGAGATGCAGGCTACATCTTCGGTGGATATATGTCTTGTAACTTCCTCTTATTCCGAGGCGCGTGAGGCGATGCAGCAGGGTCGCATATACGGTATTTTCGTCATACCGGAGGGTTTTTATAGTGACCTTGTGGCGTTTAAGCGTCCTCAGATGGATTTTTATGTAACCAACGCCTATACCGTAGGCGGGAACACCGCCTACAAGCAGATGCTGACGGTGGCTAATCTTGTGTCGGGTGCGTTCCAGCGGGAAGTGTTGCGGAAGAAAGGGATGTCGGAAGACCTGATTATGAAACGCATCCAACCGTTAGTTATCGAAGGGCACATGGTTGCCAACCCGTGGAACAACTACTCCGTCTATCTGGTCAGCACTATTCTGCCCGGCATATTAGGGTTAGTCTGTATCATGCTCACTATTTTTACTATAGGCTATGAGTTGAAGATGAAGACCTCGCGCGAGTGGCTGCGCACAGCAGGAGGCAATTATACCGTGGCAATGATCGGCAAACTCATTCCTTATACGGTGATGTATGTGGTTTTAGGGTTCGGTTGCTATGCAATGATGTTCGGTTTCGCAGGTTTTCCTGTCTATGGCAGTCATGCCAGACTGTTGTTTGGTTTGTTACTCTATATATTCGCCATGGAGGCAGCCGGTATCTTCCTAATTGGATGTGTGCCTACGTTACGGGATGCTGTTTCCATCGGGGCTTTATATTCAATGCTTGGCTTCTCCCTTTCGGGATTCACTTATCCGGTGTCGAATATGCTCCCGCCTTTTCGGGCACTCAGTTGGCTGGAGCCTCTGAGACATTATTATCTGATTTATGTGAACGAAGCATTGATGGCGGCTCCATGGAGCAACAGCATGGTCCCTGCTCTGTCACTTTGTGCGTTCCTGTTGCTGGCACTCATCGTCTCTCCACGCCTGCACAAAGCGTTGGTCTATCAAAACTATCCATTGAAATGAAACATATATTCCGGCACCTTTGGTTGCAGACATTAGACACATGGAATGTCTTTACTACCGAACTGAAACGCATCTTCCGAGACCCGGGAGTGATGGTTATTTTCTTTCTTGCCACGCTGGCTTACCCTGTTATCTACAAAGCCGTTTACTGGAACGACCAGATTACCGACATCCCGGTAGCGGTAGTGGATATGAGCCATTCGCCTGAGAGCCGTGAGTTTATCCATCAATGGAACGCCGCTCCGGAGGTCAAGGTAGTATATTATTGTACCTCCATGTCGGAGGCAGAGCGGCTGCTGCGCGACCAGAAGATACACGGGATTCTTTATTTCCCGCATGATTACGCCGCACAACTGGCAGATCCGTTCGGACAAGCGCATTTGTCGCTCTACTGCGACATGTCTTCGTTTCTGTACATGAAAGGGGTCTATCTGAGTTGTAATATGGTGATGCTGGAGTCAATGAATAATATCCAGATTGACCGCTATGAGCAAATGGGAACCGGCAAGGAGATGGCATGGTCGCTGGTACAGGAGGCTCCCTATTCCGAGACGGCATTGTTCACCCCAACAGGAGGTTACGGCTCGTTTCTTATCCCTGCTGTGTTGGTAATGATTCTTCACCAAACCCTTTTGTTCGGTATCTGTATGCTGGGCGGAACGGCACGCGAGGAAAACAAAGAATTATACCGTATTCCCGGACGGGGAATGGGGTATTCCGTCTTCCGGCTTGTCTTGGGACGCTCAGCGGCATATTTCCTGATTTACTATGCATTGGCAGCTGTTTTGCTGATAGCCATGCCAAGGTTGTTCAATCTGCCGCATATAGGCCATGTAGGTGACTTGCTGCGGTTCATAGTGCCATTCCTGTTGGCCACTATCTTCTTCGCTATGTGCGTGAGCGTATTCATCCGAAACAGGGAATCCGGAATAGTGTTGTTGATTTCCACTTCGCTTATCTTCCTCTTTATTGCCGGTATCTCATGGCCGAAGGAACTGATACCGGACGCGTGGCGGTATCTGTCCTATATTATTCCTTATACAGCCGGTGCACACGGATTCATTCATATCAATTCCATGGGGGCGACATTATGGACTACACGCACGGAATATATTACATTATGGATTCTAAGCGGCGCATATTTCTTGATTACTTGTTTGCTGTTTTTCTTTATCGGCAGGTACAAAGAGCGGAAAGAGAGTAAGCAATCTGAAAAACAGGTCAATCAATAGGGAAATATGGAAAACTGACAAAGGGGGTATATGGCACATTGTTTGTTAGAAAAATGTTAAATCGTTAAACTGTTAAATCGTTAAGTTGTTATGGCGGAACTGATCATACATAGTAACCAATTACTACCTGTGCCGAGGACAATATATTTTCAAAACAAGTACCTCTGCACAATCAAAAAGAAGGAAGAACGAGTGTCTGTCCCTGAAGGAAACGGATATTTGGAAGTACGGAGCATCGTACCGATATTCTCCTCACAAGCATATACACATATCGAGCCGGAACACCCTAATTATCTGATCATATCCGGCAAAGACAAGAGGTGGGATTTTATGTTGGTAATAGCAATCCTCTTGTCTTTGGCCGGAACTTTGGTCGGGCGTATTGCGGCCGGTGCTACGACGGCGGTTCTGGTGCTCAAAAGGATAGCAGACGGTCTGGCTTTGGTATGGACTTTCCATAAACTGCGAATCGCGGACAAGTACTATAATACCGTTGCGTATAGTGTAGTGCCGGTGGAAAGGAGGTAACGAGACGTTAAATCGTTAAATTGTTATGGCGGAACTGATTATTACACACAGGCAGAAAGATTATTTGCTGAAGATGCCTTACCAAGTGATCATCAACGGTCGGCTGGTTGGAGTGATGCGCACACCGCAGGCACGGCTGCGTCTGCCTGCCGGATATTATACCGTAACCATCCGCACGGGGAATTATATCCCCATCGGCAAGAAAGGCAAGACAATAGACATGACACTCTCTGCCACTGAGACAATCATGGTAAGCGATGAGGGCTATAACTGCCTCGATTTCAAGGACAAAGAGCGGTGGTGGGACATCGTTTTTAGCATTGACTTGGCTGCGTGGTTTGTTGCATTATTCCTCACCATCCCCCATCCTTGGAACATCGTTTACCATGTTTTATCGGACGGTTTCTTCGTGGCGTGGCTTATCCGACTGTTCTTCGTCCGCAAGCGCTATTATGCGCTGTCCGCTTATACAACAAGCGTTCCGCCGGAGGAGATCAAGCCCCGCAAGAGCCGTATGGAGCGGTATATGGAGGAGCACCGTGACGAGATTGCGGCGCGTCAGCAACAACTCTATGCGCGTCAGCAGGAACGTGCGCTCAACCGCCAGCGCAGGCGGTACAAATGGCAACAATGGAAAGAGAAACATCTGAAACGAAAGAAATAAACTATGGCATCGAATACACAAAATAATATGAACTATCAGCCCGGGGCGCAGTACATGCACGCTCTGACTTTGGCGACAGAGGCGTATATTTCCCAATTCAGCAAAAAAGAAGTTCAGGCTTCGGCTGTACAAATCATTATGCAACTGAATCAAGGCATGGCTCTCGCAGTAGAAAACATTGGGTTGGCAGAAGCGATGTTAGAGAAAGCTGTTGAGCAGGCAGAGCAGTTGTCAGAACGCGGCTACGGAGGCTATGCGCAGGCTATCGGTTATGCCGTCCATTTCAATTATTTCATTTCCGAAGGATTGGCAGAAGCAATCGTTTTGCCGGAGTTATTAAGGTCGTACGGTGCGAAGGTGGAGCAGAAAATTGCTTCGCTGGCTCGCCAGACAGGTATAGTGGCTATCGACCTGCCGGACGAGCGCACTACACGGCTTTTTATTAGTTGGATAGAGCAGCAACGCGTCCTGTTCGAGTTGCCGGACAGCATCGAACAAATGCATCCGCAGGATATTCCGGATATCATTGACGATACTCTGGATGAAGCGCTGCATTTCTATCCAACGCCGGTATTCTATGATGCTATAGACTTGGAGCAGTTCCTCGCGCTGCTCCTTGCCCCCAATACCAACAAAAAGGATTGAGTTATGCAAACAAACAAGAACATCCCCAAAGTAACGAGTCGGTTGCGGCATAATATCCTATGCCTGCCCTCCGAGATACGCGAGGCAAGCGGAATCGTAATCAACGGCAGGCGTATTAAAAGTCTTATCTTCACGACCGACATAGCCGTGATACGCAACTGCGATGCGGATGCAGTGTTTGCGGTCTATCCGTTCACACCTCAGCAGACCATCAGCGAGGCCATCATCAAACATTGCTCGCGTCCGGTGTTTTGCGGCATCGGCGGTGGCACAACGCACGGCGTACGCACGATTACCCTTGCCAAAGATGCGGAGAGCCAAGGTGCCATGGGCGTAGTGATGAATGCGCCGACGAGCAATCTGAACCTGCAATTAGTGTCGAGGGCGATAGACATCCCTATTGTGGTGACGGTCATCAGCGAAGATACGGATTTTGCCGCACGTATCGAGTCCGGCGCGTCCATACTGAACGTGGCAGGCGGACACAAAACGATTGGCATCGTCCGTAACATCCGCCGGCAGTTCCCTGATATTCCGATAATAGCGACAGGCGGTCCGACCACTGAGAGCATCCATCAGACCATTCAAGCAGGAGCGAACGCTATCACTTTCACCCCTCCGTCGCTGCAAGAGATGTTCCGCCAAGTGATGGAGCAATACCGCGAAGAGCCGTTCACGAACAACGATCTTGCGGAACTGGTGCCTGCACAGCAGAAACTGCTGCGTTTTCTGAAAGCATATATTGACCTTGATACGGAGAAACCGAACGATACATGCATCCGCTAATTATCATATTCCTGACGCTGCTTGGCGTGGCGGTGCTTTTCTGGCTGGTGTTCAGCATTTCTCCTATTCCTCCGTTCGACAGTTCTCTTGTTTCTCCCTTCGGTATTTCCACTTTGCATCCGCCAAGATTGGCGGATAGGAAATGCCGTCGTGTATCATATGCTTTCTGTATATTTTGGCATAAAATCCCGCCCCGTTGTACGATTTCTGCAAAAAACACTTGCATATCTCCGAAAAAAGCAGTACCTTTGCACCTGATTTGCTGCTTTCAACTATTAGCGAATCATTAGTGATTCTTTAGTGATTAGTTAGTGATTCATTAGTTATTCGTTAGTGAGTAAGCAAATCACACCGTAAGAACAGTATAACATCTGTAACATTCCCCATAGTATCCGCCAAGTTTGGCGGATCTAAATCGTACATCGTAAATGATTAAATCGTAAATTATATGGCACGTGTCACCCTCACCCATCCCTTTGCCGAGATCCACGGTTCCATCGGCAAGGACAAGATCATCAACCGTCAGAAAAAGTACCGCGACGAGCGCGGACGCGTCATCCATGAAGGTATTCAGGAAGCCTATACCGTCAAGCACCCGCGCGACTACAAGAAGAACCCGCCCAAGGGAGCCGAACTCGCCAATTTCAACCGTTGGACGGAAGCCTGCCGGCGTACCTCTCAAATCCTCTTCATCGCGCGCCTTGACCTCCTCCCCGCAGACCAACAGGAACAAGCCATCGCCGCCGAGTACCGCCACCGCCGGTTCTCACACATCCCCGAGTACTACACCCTTGACGAAGCCCGCGCACTCCTCGCCGAGTACAAAGACCGTTTCAACGCCCAACTCCCCAACACGCGCGGAACGCACCCCGATGCCAATGCACCCCTTGACCCGCTCAAAGGCACCGGCAAACGTTATGCCCAATTCCCGGCTTTCCTCCGCGCCATCATCCATAACCAACTCAAATCCGCCAACTAACACTGCCTATTCCGACATAAAATCCCGCCCCGCAATACGATTTCTGCAAATAAATTTGCATATATCAAAAAAAAATCGTACCTTTGCAGCCGATATTGGAATATTATACACTATGATGCAACTAATCAACAACGGTATAGTACTTCTTGAGCACGAGAAACCGCGTGCAGCAAGAACCAACACCTTGACCCTTCGTGCCAAGCGTCTTTCGCATGGCATTAAGAAAACCGTCCGTCCCCAACTCATGAGCAAGGAGGACTTTTTTGCGAATGTCATTAACAAACCATCTAATGTATGCAACAAAACCACATTCCAATTTCGCACCCCGTCTATTGGTGGCATAGACTTATAATGTCAAATCAATAAGAAATAGATTAACGAATATACTCGCCTATGAAACAAAACAACTAAAAGAAGGCAATATACATAAAATTATAGCGTTTTAGCTCAAATACTTGGGTCTAAGAAAGCTGGACACTTATCTTAAGACTTAAAACACACCAAGGAACAAGCCAAAATGCTCACGTTGAAGCGTGGGCTTTGTTCGTATAGATTTGGTGTGTTAGGTAGTCCAGCAAATCCTTTAGACCCAGATTGAAGCAACTTAGCTCCACGCTCTTTTTATGCGCCTCACTCTCATCCCTATGCGAGCTAACGGAGTATTCGAAAAGCCGTTAAGTGAGTAGAAAAACACAAATTAAATGCATTTATTTATGTTTAACAAAAAACTGATTATTGCATCCATGACGATGGTATGCATGTTCACAATGACATCTTGCTTTGGTCCGAAGAAGATGACACAAAGAATTGTCCCTAAGGCGATTAACACTATCAACTCTGTAGGTTTAGATGAGTTAAATCTCAAGCACGGAACAGATTACACAATAGTAAATACAGTAACCGCTGATGCCACTATTTTCTATTCCGAACAGAAGAAAGGAGAACAGATTACAGTAAAAGAGGAAAACGGTGAATTTAAACTCGTTTATCGTTGGGACAATGAGGATTACAAATGGAAACTTGTTGATTACGAAGGTATAGCACGCTTCGGCTTCCTCACAAACGATTATGGAAGCGTATCGTTGAGAGATCCGGCTCCAGAAGATGTCGTTCGTAAATTGGCTATTTACCGTGTTATCAATGCATCTAAAGTACGGGGCGCAGATGGTATAATAGAACCCGTAATTTCGACTAACATTGAACAACGTGGTAAGGAAATAGTACTCAAGACCACCGTTTCTGCCAAACTCATCAAACTGAAAACAGATGCAAAATAAGTTTAACTTCTAAATAATTTAATCATGAAAACAAGAACAATTATCGCAGCTATGGCATGCATAGCGTTAGCAACTACTGCATGTTCTTCTACTAAAAAAGTAGCCGCTCCTGCTCAGCCGCAAGTACAAACAATCAATCTCGCGCTGGTAGAAAATCCGCAGGCAGACAAGTACGCAAATCTTGAGTACGGTATCCGCCTCAATGTACAAGACGGACGCTCAGACAAACGCCTTATTCAGGTCTATGACGCTGCTGCAACGAGCAAACCAACAGTAAACGTAAATCCTGGGATTGGCTCTTTCGTGCCGGAAAGTATGCGTCGTTACATGCGCACCATGGGCTTCAATATGGACGCAGACGTGGCTACCGACTATCTGATGCAAATCACGATTAAGGAATTCCACACCGACTGGCTTTCCGGTATTGGATGGAACGGTACTGTAATTATGGATGTAAAAATCTTTGATCACAACCGTGCTATCGTTTATCCGACTACAGAGGTGGCAGGTCGCGCAAGTGTTTATGGTAGTGCGCAATCTATTTCGTACGCTCAACAGGCAATCAACAAAGCATATGCCGCTGCGCTTGCTGACATCGACTGGGATCGTGTAGCTTATTTCTTACACCGTGCGAAAGACCCGAAACAAGAGGCAAACAAAAAAATCACAGGTGAAGGCAATACGGCTTTAGAGCATATCGCAGTACACTGGAATGTTAATTCTCGCCCACAAGGAGCAGATGTATCTTGGCGTGTAATCTCTCAAACACCGGAAGTAAAGAACCAGAATTACAAATATCTGGAGACCACTCCGTACGAAGGCACAGAGACAATCAACATCAAAGGTTTGACGTATAACAATGCCGGAAATGTGCAAATCGAAATTAAATGTGAGAAGAAAGGATATTATTCTCAGACCAAGAAGTTGGATGTTCTTTCCATCATTGATGACAACGATGTAAGTTACATGTTCCGCTTAGTTCCTGAAGACTGATGAAACGTATTCTGTGTGCCTTATGCGCAATAATACCAACGTTTGCTTTAGCAGACATCATCGCCACTTATAACAATGGAAACATTGAAGATGTGACAGTGGTCTCTGTTGGAGCGGACGAGGTAGTTTACAAGAAAGGCAATACCCAAAAATCTATTGCTTCTTCCGAGGTAGAAGGTGTGCTCTATGATGATGGCAGATTTATATCTCCGCCAATGAAATCGGCTGCTACTGAATCATATGAAAGTACACCTGACGATTCTTGGGCTGTAGAGAATGCGCCTTCTGAAGATTCTCAGACAACATCTAACAGTCACGCAAAACGCGAAAAGAGAGAACGTAATGGAGGAAACTCAGAGGTTGGGCAGGCATTCAAGGAAGCAGGGACTGCCATCAAAGATGCATTTACTACTATGTTTGATGCCATGAAAGGAAAAAAAGACAAGAGTTCTTCTGATAATACGAATACAGAAACGAACTCCAATCAAAGTACTCCGGCATCTGATGATGGATGGTAAATACCAACACCACTCTAATTAAAGCAAAGGGTAATCTTTACGGGTTACCTTTTGTTTTAAGTTATAGTTATTTCTTCATTTACACAAGGTACTATCCCGCTATATATTCTTTATAGTTGCGCCGTCTGCCAGAGGGCATCTTCTTTCTTCTTGGTAGTTGCAGGCGTTTGGCAAACGCCGCTCTTTCTTTGTTCATTGCGTCCGTAATAATCGTGCCTTCGGCTAAGAATTGAATTCGGACATCGGCTTTGCCGACCTTTTCTTTCTTCCCTTCTTCCCTTAATAATCATCACTTCTACATCCCCGGTCAACACATAGGGAAATATAGAAAACTGACAAAAAGGCTATTTGGCACATTACTTGTGCATAAAATAGCAAATGAATACGTGGGGTATCATATTACTGACGCTGTTTGGCGTGGCGGTGCTCTTGTGGCTGGTGTTCGGTATCAACTGGCGCAGCAGCCGCAACTATGAACGCAAGCACCGCCGGCTTCACGCGAGGATGCAGGCAGAGGACACCGGAGCGCTGCAACGGCTGCTGTTCTCCAATAGTCTCACGATGCGCATAGAGCAGCGTTTTCGTCCGTTGGCCATGCTGCTTGCCAAGGATGGGAGACCGAGTGTTGCCGCTTCCGAGGTGGAGATCATCACTTCCGGCAGGCGTAAACATGACCTGCTCATAGGCGACATCCTGAACGCCAAAGAGTCCATCCACATGGAATACTACCATTTCGGCATCGACAAGAGCAGCAGGCGGATCAGGCGGCTTCTGATGGTGAAAGCGCGGCAGGGCGTCAAAGTGCGGTTCATCAACGAGAACATCGCCAACTGGCCTATTCCGAACCTCTATTTCCGCTCCATGCGCAAGGCTGGTGTGGAGGTGGTCAATTTCTCCGATTCGCGGTTCTCGCTGCTGCGTTTTCTGATGACGCTCAGCTACCGTGACCACCGGAAGATAGTGGTCATCGACAACAGAATTGGTTACACCGGCGGGATGAACATCAACGACCATTATTTTTATCAGTGGCGCGACACGCACCTGCGTCTCACGGGCGAGGCGGTCGCTTCGCTGCAATATGCGTTTTTGGACACATGGCTCGCCGCAGGAGGGCAACTTAATTCTGCTGTAAACTCTTTCTTCTTCCATTTGGATAAGCCCTCCTGCGGTCAGTCTTTGGGCACGCTAACGCAGGTCACGCCGGATGACCCGACCTCGCCCGAGCCGGTGCTGCTGACAGCCTATGAATGGATTCTGAACCATGCGCAGAAATACGTCTGGTTCCAAAGTCCGTATATTGCACCGCCGCCGTCGCTCATCAGTGCCATGCGCAATGCGGCGCAACGCGGTGTGGATGTGCGGGTTATGGTGCCAGAACATTGCGACACGGCTATCATGCGACCGATTAACAAGAGTTATTACGCCGAACTGGCTCAAGCCGGTGTGCAACTCTATATCCGCTCCGGCGAGTTCAACCATTCCAAGACCCTCGTCTGCGACGATTACCTCTCGTGCGTAGGTTCTACGAACCTTGACTACCGCAGTTTCAGCATTGATTACGAGATTAACACATTCTTCTATAACCGCGAGGTGGCACTTCGTCAGAAAAAACTCTTTGAAAACGACCTGCCCATCTGCCGTTTGGTCATAGCAGCAGAAGCGCATCCCACGCCGTGGCAACGCCTCATGCGCCACTTGGCACCGATAGTGTGAGACCGAGCGATGACCGAGAGATGACCGAGAGATGACCGAGAGACAAAAATGCCCCTGCCGAAACGATTTTCACCCCAAAACCTTGCATATGTCAAAAAAAAGCAGTAACTTTGCAGCCAAAAGTTGCAAAGGCATGCGAAACGACACAGACATATTTTCTTTAGAAAGCACCTTGTCGGCATTTTTTGATTGTTGATTACATGAGTTGAGTATGAAACAGATTATTAATATACAAGAGCAATATGGTGCGGAGTTACACACGCGTCAGATGATGGAGCGTTTGGCTGCTTCGTTAGTGCCGACCAACGAATATCTGTTAGATATGGCAGGCGTGGAGCAAATCTCCCGTTCGGCTGCGGATGAATTATACAACCTCACCCACAGCGAGATACATGTGGACTTGATCAATCTGGAGCCGTTTGTAGAGAAAATGCTCTCTGCGGTTACCAAAGGTCGTTTCCTTCCGCGTCGCCGTCAGCAATTCGACAAACCGAGTGAGCTGAAACGAGTTAAGATGGCGCATGCACGCTATGTGCAGTCATTGCACGCTCACGATGATAAGTAATCACTGATTACTAAAAGGCTCACGTTGTGAGCCTTTTTTCTTTCGACTTTCGACAGGCTCTGTCCCGTTCCAGCTTTCGACTTTCGACTTTCGACTTTTGACTTTCGACTATATATAATTATGCCAAACGAATTCTTTTCCAGAAGCGAAGCGTTATTGGGTTCCGAAACGATGGAATCCCTTCGGACGAAACGCGTGATCCTCTTCGGCGTGGGAGGCGTAGGTTCGTGGTGCGCCGAGGCTCTCATCCGTACGGGTCTGACGCATCTGACGATAGTAGATGGCGACACGGTGCAGCCTTCCAACGTCAACCGCCAACTGCCGGCGACAAGAGAGACATTGGGCAGACCCAAAGTAGAGGTGCTCAAAGAACGGCTGCTTACTATCAACCCCGAAGCGGAAATAGAGGCGATTCATAGAATGTACGAGCCTACCCCCAACCCCTCCCTGAAAGGAGGGGGGAACAACAAGTCCTTCCCTTCAGGGGAGGATTTAGGAGAGGCCCTTTCTACATACGACTATGTCATTGATGCAATAGACAGTGTAGCGGCGAAGGCAGACCTTATTATTAACGCGACGCGCACGCGGGGAGTGAAGATTTTCTGCTCTATGGGTGCCGCCTTGCGTTTGGACCCGACCAAAGTGACAACCGGCGAACTGATGGACATCAAAGGTGACGCGCTCGCTAAGGCTGTCCGCGCACGCATGAAGAAGATGGGCGTGAAACCCTACCGGAAAGTCCAATGCGTCTATTCGACGGAAAATGCACTAAGAATACAGAGTACAGACCGCTCCGCTGACAGAGTACAGACCGAATTACCCGTCAAAGGCAGCCTCATGCAAGTCACCGCCGTCTTCGGTTGCACGTTAGCAAGTATGGTGATAAAAGACTTGAGGAAAAAGTAAGTAACAAGCGTTCTTTATAAAATGACCTAAAAACATGAAAAATGGCACTTTTATTTGCGAGTGTCATTTTTTTTGTGTAATTTTGCAGCGCAAAATCATTAACTGCAGTATTGATGCCCAAGATTTTGAATATTTCGGATTTGTCTTTTTCTTCTATTCGAATGAGCATGAACCCAATTCTTTATTTTAAGACAGGCAGTAAAGAGTACAACCATAAAAACCAAATTAGAACTATGAACAGACTTTATATAACAGGAGCAAAAGACGCGGGTAACCTGACTGTCGATTTACAGTTCAGCGACCAAACGACCCGCCGAGTAGATATAGGTGACTTCATCCGTCGTCACCCTCATCCGCAGTATAATAAATATCTTGACCCTCGCCATTTCCGTCGTTTTGAAATAGAAGACGGTAATATAGTATGGGGAAAGAGTTGGGATTTGGTATTTCCGGTTGAACAATTACACGCAGGTGTAATTGAAGGTTAGTACTATCCAGGTCTGACCTCACCGACAGCGTAAAAAAAGCGGTGAGAAATATTGAATAATAAAAATTAATTATGGCAAAAGTAAAATCGGATACATTACATGTGCAAGGCATTAATGTAGGAATCTACACAGAAGATTATCGGAATGAGTATATCTCATTGACAGATATTGCTCGCTACCGAAATAGTGATGATCCGCGTTTTGCCATACAAAACTGGATGCGAAACCGCAATACCATTGAGTTTCTGGGCTTATGGGAAACATTGCATAACCCGAATTTTAACCGTGTGCAATTCGACACGTTTAAAAATGAAGCTGGATTGAATCGCTTTGTGATGACGCCATCCAAGTGGATAGACTTAACCGGAGCCATAGGTATTATTACAAAGGCAGGGCGGTACGGAAGTGGCACATATGCACACAGCGACATAGCAATGGAATTCGCTTCGTGGATTTCATCGGAGTTTAAACTCTATTTGATGAAGGATTATCGCCGTCTAAAATATGACGAGAATTCGCGTCTTTCGCTGTCATGGAATCTCAATCGGGAAATCTCTAAACTCAATTATAGGGTGCATACTGATGCTATTCAGCAGAATTTATTGCCTTCTGAATTAACAAAGGAACAACAATCTTATGTCTATGCCGATGAGGCAGATGTGCTCAATGTTGCTTTGTTTGGTATGACAGCTGCTCAATGGAGAGCACAGAACCAAGGCAAAAAGGGAAATATAAGAGATTATGCGTCAATCCAACAATTATTGGTATTAGCAAATTTGGAATCGTATAATGCTCTTTTAATAGAACAACATCAACCACAATCAAGTCGTTTGCAATCATTGCGTGATATGGCAATAAAGCAGTTACAAACCTTGTCTGCTCTTGATATCTCTGGGCTACCTCAATTGCCCAAAGCATAAACCACCGTCACTCACTGACGTTAAACAGGTGAAGATATGCGATGAAACGCATATCGAGTGCAGTGCCCGAGTAGTCCCCACTATGAGGAATCAGCACAAACATAGAATTGAAATAAAAGGCGTTTATTGACGCTTGTTTTGGCTTAACTGAATATAGCAAATTTATCTGCCCGAAACAAGATTGTACAATAAGCGTCCTCGTGGGTATGTTAATATCCGTTCGCGCCCCTCGTAGGGCGGGAGGGTTAAACATATCGGGCGTGGACGTTATTGTTTATTCTTGCAGAAAGGTTTTGCTAGAACCCAGTTAAGGAGAATGAGCGTGAATAATGTTCGCGCTTTTGTTTTGTATATATAGCTAATCCAAATATCAACCATTTAAAGTTGCGCCCGACACGAATTAGGGAAACATTATGAGAAAAAAAATGTTTACACTCTTGCTTGCTATAGTGTTAAGTGTAGGAACGCTGTTTGCTTCCGATACGCAAGTTGATGGCATTTGGTATGATTTTGACGATGCAAATCTAACAGCTTCGGTTACTTATCGAGGAAATTCTTCTAATGAATATGGAGGTGAATATGAAGGAAATCTCATTATTCCAGACAAAGTCATATTTAATGGAAAAACTTATTCTGTTACAAAGGTAGGGAGTTTTGCTTGTTGGCCATATTCTAATTTAACTTCTGTTGTTTTGCCGAATACATTGACAGAAATTGAATCGTATGCATTTGGAGGAAGTAGTGAGTTAGCTTCTATTAACATTCCTGATGGAATAACAAGTATTGGAACATATGCTTTTTATGGCTGTACTTCTTTAATTTCTATCGATATTCCCAATAGTGTAACCTCTATTGGATCCCAAGCATTTTATGGAATAACTAATATTAATTATTTAGGAGATGTGATACCAAGTTCATATGATTTTGGCTATTGGGGAGCACAATGTATGAATGCATATAGAGATGGCGATTTGTTTTATTCTAATCAGAACAAAAGAGAACTATTAGCCTGCTTATCTTCTGCACAAGGCGAAATAGCCATTCCAAACGTGGTTAATAAGATAGGAAAGTATTGTTTTTTTAATTGTACTAAGATTACCACTATTATTATCCCTGAAAGTGTAGTTAGTATTGGCGCGTCTGCTTTTGAAAATTGTAAGCAATTGACCTCAATTGTAATCCCTAATAAAGTTTCAAGCATAGAAGATGGTACTTTTTCTAGTTGTGAAAATATGTTATCAGTCGTTATTGGCTCTAGTGTTAAATCAATTGGAGGAAACGCTTTTTCTAAATGCTATAGTATGCAAAGTGTATACATGCTTCCAAATGATTGCCCTACTATAAGTTATAGTTCTTTGCTATTTAATACGTCTGCTCGTATTTATGTACCATTTGGTTGTATTCAAAAATATCTCTCTAATTCAATTTTTGAAAGTAAATTTAAAGATAATATTGAGCATATGCCTGTGCTCTCAAACATGAATATTTCTTCAACATCAAATCTAATTAGCTTTGTGGCAACTTATACTGTATTAGTTTCGGTTGGCATTGAAGGCGGCGAACAGCAGGCAGGCAATGTATTAGAATATATAGGACTGGAACCAGACAGCGAGTACAAGGATGTTCCGGTTGTGCTAACATCCAATACCGGCGAGACGGAGACGGTGAATGTTTCTTTCACTACTACCGCCCTTGAACTGACGACCAAGGCGTCCAAGCCGGTGTCGAGCACGACGGCTATTTTGTTAGCAGAGACGAATATGGCAGATGCGGAAGTTAGTTGCGGATTTGAGTACAAGCGCAATGACGCGCCGGACGATATGGCGGGTACAAAGGTATTCTGCCCTGTAGCGAACGGCCAGATGGCAGGCCGGTTGAAGAACCTCAAAGATGACGTGTATTATAAATACCGTGCTTTCTATCAGTCCTCGGCAGGCAATATGTACTACGGCGACTGGCAGTATATTTTCACCGGCGATGTGGCGGTAGAGTTTGACCCGATTCTCTATACTTACGGGGCGACGGTAGTCCGTGAGAACGAAGCCACTATCAGCGGTTATGCCCTCGCTGGTTCGGAGGACTTCACGGAGCAGGGCTTTGAGTACTGGGCAGAAAGCCGAGTGGAAGGACAAAGTGACCAAGTACCAAGTACCAAGGATGCTCCGCGTCGTATGCCTGCGGCTCTTAATGAACATTTCTTCGTGCAGGCAAGCGGTATCGCCTTGCGTGCGACGCTGACTGATCTGGATGCTGGAACGGTATATAAGTACCGCGTATATGGCAAAGTGGGAGATCAGTATTATTACGGATCCGAGCAGACTTTCACAACTACCGGCACTTACACACCGCCGACCTATACCATTACTTTTGCCAACTGGGACGGAACGGAATTGCAGTCCTCACAGGTAGATGAAGGTACATTGCCCGAATATACCGGCGCAACACCCGAACGCCCGGAGGATGAACAAAACACGTATTCGTTCAAAGGTTGGAGTCCGGCTATCGTGACTGCCACGGAGGATGCTACCTATACAGCGACTTATACTGCTACACCGAAAAGCCAAGGCGTGGAGAAGGTACAAGGGGACGATGTACAATGTACAAAAGTCCTTCGTGACGGACAAATCTACATCCTCCGCGGGGAGAAGGTATATACTATCACGGGGCAGGAAGTGAGGTAAAGCCGCACATAAATGAGCGGCGCATAAACGCTAATAAAGCGGATGACGCTGCATCAATGCAGCGTGCGGTGGGCGGAATATAATTCCGCAGAAATGGACATACAAGGCGGGATAATATCCCGCGAAAGCGCCAAGAAAGAAAACTCGCGCAAGAATGCACGAGAAGGGAACAAAGGAAATCGGCGGGGGAAACCTCGCCGGTTTTTGTAAATCACCGGAAATGGGAACAAAATTTGCATATTTCAGACTTTTTTTGTATCTTTGCAGCGGGAAAGAGAAAAACGGGCAGGCGGGGGGTTGCAGAGGTAAAAGACAGGAGAGGGATGTGCCTGTGACATAGTTTATATCGTCTAGGTATGGTCTAGGTATAGTCTAGCTCACTATGCATCCACTGTGGCAATTCTACAGTAATTCATTGCAATACCTTAAGACCCCATTAGTGTTCACTGAAATTAAACAAAAAACAATAAACCTGATAAAAACTAACCTAAAAAATAAACTGAATTATAAACCTAAATTATAAACCTAAAAAAATTATTACTATGGGAAAAGTAAAGTATCATGTAGTTGTAGAGCAACTAACGGGGGCACTGGACAGTAAGAAATACGGTGAGAGCCACGGCATGCGTCTGGTGTCGCGTCACCGGAAAGGGAGCGGGAGCGAACACCAGATTTATTTCATGCAGAAACATGAGGGTGCGTGGTCCGAGGGGGCAACGCGGAACCGGGAGCTGATCAAGGCCGCACAGAAACGCGCCCACGCCATCGAGAAAGCCGCCCGCAAGCCGGAGGAGTGTTCCGCCGAGGCAGTAGCCGAGGCGAAAGAGTGGCAGGAGCGGTTCCAGACCTACCGCGCCGGAATAAAAGAAGGCGAGAAGGGGTACGGGAGTCTGTACACGTATGTGTATGTGCAGATTTATAAAGAATTAAAAATTAAAAATTAAAAATTACGAATTAATGACGGCGAAGCCGTGTCCGGATAAAATCCGGACGCAATGAACAAAGTAAGGGCTCGCGCAAAAATGCGCGAGAAGGGAACAAAAGAAAGGCGGCGGATACAATCCGCCGGAAACAGACATACAAGAAGGCGGAGCCGTGTCCGGATAAAATCCAGACGCAATGAACAAAGTAAGGGCTCGCGCAAAAATGCGCGAGAAGGGGACAAAAGGGCAAAGGGGAAGGAAACCCCACCCAAAAGGAGTTCTACGACCGTCCACAGGACGCTCGATCGAGCGGAGCTCTTCACCCCACAAGGGAGGAGAAAAGGAGAAGAAGCGGGAGCAAGAGAGATGCCACGGAGGCAGGGCACGAAAAAAGGTACGCGCGGGTGCGCGTACCTTATTTTATAAAAGGATAGGGAGACTAAGAGACCTAGGATACTAGGATACTAGGATACTAGAACCTTAGTATCTTAGTCGTCCTTATAGTCCGAGGGATTTCTTGATCTCCGGTACACGGGCTTCGGCTTCGGCGGTACAACGCTCGTAGTCGGCACCGGTGAACGGCTTGCCGCTCTTGACCGGAATCTCGAAATAGAACTTGATCTTCGGCTCCGTACCCGACGGGCGGACAGACACCTTCAAACCGCCCTCCGTGAAGTACTGGAGTACGTTCGAAGTAGCGTTCAACGGCATTTCTATTTTCTCATTTTCCCATTTACCATTTACCAATTTCTTCTGTTCGAGGAGCTTGAAGTCTTTGATCTTGACCACTTTCTCGCCTGCAATCTCTTTCGGTGCGTTAGCGCGGTAGTCCTTCATCATCTGCTGGATCTCCTCGGCGCCGGTCTTGCCCGGACGAACGACATTGATAGTCGTCTCACGCTGGAAACCGTAGTCCTCGTATATCTTGAGGAGGTAGTCATAGAGGGTCATGCCGTTGTCCTTGGCGTAGGCTGCGATCTCGCAGATAAGGCAGATAGCCGAAGGCGAACATTTATCGCGGACAGCGTCATACGGCAGGAAGCCGAAGGACTCCTCACCACCACCGATATACTTACGCTTGCCTTCCCACATACGGATACGGTTGGCAATCCACTTGAAGCCTGTGTATTCGTCGGTGAGGGTAACACCCTGCGCGTCCGCGATCTTGCGGATGAGTTCGGAGGTAACGATGGTCTTGACGATATACATATCATCGCGGAACTTGCCCAGACGCTTCATGTTGTTGATGATGTAGTAGTGGTACATGATGTTGGTCTGGTTGCCGTTGATGATGACCCACTCGCCCTTGTCGTTACGGCAGACAATCGCAATACGGTCCGCGTCCGGGTCGGAAGCAATCACCAGGTCGGCACCCAGCTTGGTGCCTAACTTCATACCGAGGGTCATTGCCTCAGCGTTCTCCGGGTTCGGGGAAACGACAGTCGGGAAATTACCGTCAATGACCATCTGCTCGGGCACTACGTGGATGTTCTGGAATCCCCAGCTGCGGAGGCACATCGGTACAATTTGACGTCCGGCACCGTGCATCGGGGTATAAACGATATTGAGGTCTTTCTGACGGAGGATGGTATCCTGGTCGATCATAACGGACTTAACCGCCATCATGTAGTCGTAGTCCATCTCGCCGCCGATGATCTCGATGAGGTCTTTGTTTGCCTCCCATTTGACATCCGCGAGGGTCACTTTGTTTACTTCGTCGATGATACCCTGGTCATGCGGCTGGAGCACCTGCGAGCCGTCCTCCCAGTATGCTTTGTAGCCGTTGTACTCTTTCGGGTTGTGGGAAGCCGTCACGTTCACACCGCCCTGACATTTGAGATGACGGATGGCGAAAGACACCTCCGGCGTCGGACGCAGTGACTCGAACAGATAGACCTTGATGCCGTTGGCAGAGAAGATATTGGCAACCGTCTCTGCGAACATACGTCCGTTATTACGGCAGTCGTGACCTACTACAACCGCTACGCGGCCGTCCTGCACGTGCTCAAAACCACCCTCTTTCTGCACTTTCAGCATATAGTTGGCATAACCCTGGGTAGCCATGGCTACGATGTATTTGTTCATACGGTTCGTGCCCGGACCCATAATACCGCGCAGACCTCCGGTACCGAACTCCAGAGTGCGGTAGAAAGCATCGATGAGTGCGGTCTTGTCCTCCGCCTCCATCATCGCTTTCACTTGTGCGCGGGTCTCCGCATCAAAAGGTTCCTTGGTCCATACCTCGGCAACCTCCATTACTTTTTTCAATTCTTCGTTCATGGCATTTAATGAATTAAAAATTATAAATTATAAATTAAAAATTATTTTTTCACTTTATAGATAGCATCGAGGTTACGGTGGAAGCCGTCGAAGTCGAGTCCGTACCCGATCACAAACTCATCCGTTACCTCGTGTCCTACATAATCGGGTTTGGCATCCTCATACTCCAGTTTGTTGGATTTGAAGAGCATTGTAGCTACTCGTACTGAAGAAGCCCCGAGCCCGCGGAGATGCGCCTTGAGCTGGTGGATCGTCAGACCGGTATCCACTATATCCTCCACGATGATGACATCGCGGTTCTCCACGACCTGCTGGAGAGGGACGATGAACTCCAACTGGCCCGTAGAAGACATGCCCCAATAGGAGCTGACGCGTATGAAGGTCTGCTCGCAACGGAGGCCGTCCAGCGCACGGATGAGATCCGCGGCAAAGACAAATGCACCGTTGAGCACGATGACAAAGAGCGGCTCTTTGTCCTCATAGTCACGACGGATCTGTTGACCTACTTGCTTCACGTCGGCAGCAATCTGCCCGGCGGTGAGCCATTCTTCAAACGTGTGTCCTTGTTCAATAATGCTACGCATATGTATTTGAAAATTTGAAGATTTGAAAATTTGAAGATTTGAAGATTTATTCCTCGTAGTTTTGGAAGAGGAAGTCGTTATACGGGTAGCGCTTCACATGGATCGCCTTGATGCGGTCGTACATAAGCGCACGAAGCGCGTCTATGTTCTCTTTGTTCCGCGCAGAGATAAAGATGCAGTCCTCGCCAAGCCGCGCCATCCAAGTCTTCTCCAAATCAGCAAGCGAGTAGTTCTCCCGTGTCACGGGCGTCAGGTCATCCTCCTCTTTCGGCGTATAGGTGAAATTGTCTATCTTGTTGAAAACGACGATGCGGGGGATTGAACCCCCTCCCCGCCTCCCCTCAAGGGAGGAGACACGTTCCCATGGCTTGCGATCCTTCTTACTCTCCCTCTCTTGTGGAGAGGGTTGGGGTGAGGTTATTATTTCATTGACAGTTTGTTCCACCACTTCGTACTGCTCCTCGAAATTCGGGTGCGATATATCCACTACATGGATCAGCAGGTCCGCTTCGCGCACTTCGTCCAGCGTCGATTTGAACGACTCTACCAGATGGTGAGGCAGTTTGCGGATGAAGCCGACGGTGTCGGACAGCAGGAACGGCAGGTTTTCAATCGTGACCTTCCGCACCGTTGTGTCCAGCGTAGCAAACAGTTTGTTCTCCGCAAACACATCGGATTTGGAGAGGAGGTTCATGATGGTAGATTTGCCTACGTTAGTATATCCGACGAGCGCGACGCGCACCATCTTGCCGCGGTGCTGCCGCTGCGTCGCCATCTGTTTGTCGATGGTCTTGAGTTGTTCGCGTAGAAGCGCTATACGCTGCCCGATGACACGTTTGTCGGCTTCTATCTGCGTTTCACCCATACCTCGGTTGGTGCCTCCGCCACCGCGTTGCCGGTCAAGGTGGCTCCACATCCTCGTCAGGCGCGGAAGCATGTACTGCAGGTGCGCCATCTCCACCTGCGTCTTCGCATACGACGTCTGTGCGCGCTGCAGAAAGATCTCTAAAATAAGGATTGTACGGTCGATGACGCGGACGGGGGAAGAAACCCCACCCGACCTCCCCTCAGGGGAGGGGACTTTTTTGTTCAGTTCTTTCTCCAAGTTGCGTATCTGGCGACCAACATACAGCAGGCGACATGCCAATTATCCATTGTGCCACCATCGGCAGCGTCCAACGCCAACTGATGACAAAATAAGGAATCGTCCCTCTCCGAACGGTGCTTCCGAGCACTTCGGAAAAGGAGAAAAACAAATATAGGGAAACAAACTAAAATCCGCGATGTCCAATAACGACAAAATAGAACTGCTTCATTCATTAGCGCAAACTGATTCAGGCTATGCACAACTTGTGTCACAAATATCTGATTTGTGGAACGATGCACGCACGCAGGCAATCTCTGCGGTCAACACCTCGCTTCTGGCTGCAAGCTGGCATACCGGTGAATACATCGTGGAGTTTGAGCAGAAAGGCAAGTTGAAAGCGGAATACGGCAAGCAACTGCTGACCAACTTGTCTAAAGACCTCACCGTGCGCCTCGGGAAAGGCTATTCAAGGTCTAATCTCTTCAATATGAGATTGTTCTACACGCATTTCCCAAAAATCCAGACGGTGTCTGGAAAATTGAGCTGGAGTCATTATTTGGAATTGCTGAAATGCGATGATGAGTTGGAGATGCAGTTCTACATGACTCAAGCGGTGCAGGAGAATTGGTCTGTGCGCGGTTTGAAACGCCAAATCAACAGCGGTTTGTTCCAGCGTCTTGCATTGAGTACGGACAAAGAGGGTGTACTTGCCTTGGCGCAGCAAGGATACCAAGTAGCCAAGCCATCCGACCTTATTCACGATCCGTTTGTTCTGGAATTTACAGGGCTACCTGTGCAGAAACGGTACAAAGAGAGCGAGTTGGAGACTGCCTTGAAAAAGCACATGGAGACCTTCCTATTGGAACTCGGACGAGGATTTGCATTCATCGGAAGGCAATATGTCATTCCTATCGGAAGCCGCCAGTTCAAAGTGGATTTGGTGTTTTACCATACAATACTGAAATGCTATGTACTCATCGACCTCAAGCGTGCTGAGATCAAACACCAGGACATCGGGCAGATGAATATGTACCTTAATTATTTCAAAACAGAAATCTGTCAGCCGGATGATAACCCGCCTATCGGTATAGTACTCGGAGCAAAGAAAGATGAATTGCTTATGGAATATGCCTTAGCGGGTATTGACAACAATCTTTTTGCTGCGCGTTACCAGTTGTATTTGCCGAACAAGGCTGAACTGCAAGAGCAACTGAACCAACTAATGGCAAAATAAATATCTCGTCCCTCTCCAAGACGTTAAACCGGAGAAAGCATCGGTCATATTTGACCGATTAAAAACAAATATAGAAAGCAAACTAAATAACACCCCCCTAAAATCTGCCTATGGCATAAAACAACAGACAAACAACATACTTAAATAATAGCGTTATAAGCCTAACTTGGTTTCCTTGAAACCTGAACAACTTCAAGAAATCATAAATTACTCAAGCAAGGTTTATGCACGCTCACGTGACAGCGTGAGTTTTCTGTGCATAAATTTGAGTAATTAGGGTAAGTTCAGGACCTCAAGGAACCAAATTTAAGCGAACGAAAGCGCACGCTTTTGATTTCAAATAATAACAACTAAATATCTAAAATTTATGAAAAAATCATTTACTTTGTTACTTGCATTAGTTGCAAGCCTGACAGGTCTTATGGCTGATGACATTCAATTTACAAATCTTCCTTACATTCATTACGGAGATTCAGTGCGTGTTCAGGCGACTACCTCATTGCCGGATATGCCTATGCCTACGAATTATGAGTATGGCTTTGAGTATGAATACAAAAATTCTGACGGCAATAGTGGTGGCGGAGGTGTTGAACCCTGCGCAATAGTGAACGGTCACATGGAAGCTGTTTTAAAAATCAAACCAAGTGATTCCTTTCAATGTTATCGTTACCGTCCATATTATTCTACAGAGGTAACTTGGTCAGAGGAACTGAATACTTGGAATAATGATCGTTACAAAGGAGAATGGGTGTTAATTTCCGAGTGGTCACAAACAGAGTGGCCCGCAGATCCGATTAATCCAATGGATGGAATAAATATGGATAGCTTGATAGCTGCAATAGACTTAAAAACTCTTTCACCTGTTGAAATCACAGATAATTATATAGTAGTTGCAGCAACAGCTAATATTCCTACCTTACCTGACATAATAACAATGCGTTGCGGATTTGAGTTGGAAACAGGAGCAGGACAAACCCATATAAATGGATGGCGCAGTTTTGTGGATGGTCGAATGATAGATACCCTAAGATACAATGGACCGTACAATACATTTTCATATCGAGCATTTTTAGATATAGACTATATCCCAAGAATGGAAGGCGCATGGATAGAAGTTCCTGAGTGGGAGAATATTATGCATGGCACCTGTGGTGAGAACGTAACTTGGAGATTTAATCCAACAGATAGTGTTCTAATAATTAGCGGAACAGGAGCCATGACCAATTACAAATCCAATGGAACACCTTGGTATAATGCATTTCGCTCCAATATAAAGTCCGTAACTATTTCAGAAGGAGTGACAAGTATTGGTGAATACATGTTTAATGCATGCAATAATATAGAAACAATTAATATCGCAAGTTCAGTCAGGACTATAGGTAAATACGCCTTTTCCGGATGTTCTTCTTTGCAAAATATTAACTTGCCGACTGCTTTAAGTAGTATTAAGGAATACACATTTTACGGGTGTAAAAATCTTCAAACGATAGTAATTCCGGATTCAGTTATTAGCATAGGTCAGCAAGTTTTCGCAAATTGTTCTTCTTTACAATCAGTTGTTTTACCTAATAAAGTCGATTCTATTGGTAATTTCGCTTTTAATTATTGTTCTTCATTGGTGTCGATTGTATTTCCTGACGAAGTGGCATATATAGGGCAATGTCTAATGCAGATATGCACATCCCTTACAAGTGTCACACTTCCTCAGAATTTAACAACGATCGAAAGCGACTTCTTTAATGGATGTAGTTCGTTACATGAAATAGCTCTACCCTCTTCCTTACGAATAATACGTAGTGGTGCATTCCGAAATTGCACCTCATTAAATAACATAGACATACCTCAATCTGTCACACACATTGAAGGTAGCGCATTTATGGGTTGTTCAGGACTTACCCGTATTTATATTCCGCAAAATGTATCACAAATCGGGACCGGAGCATTTGAAGGATGTGCGGGTATCACGTCAATAGAAGTCAATGCGCAGAATACAACTTATGATAGTAGAGAAAATTGCAACGCTATTATTGAAACGGCATCAAATAAAATGATTCTTTGCGGTAGAAACTCAACGATTCCGAGTAGTGTTACCATCTTGTGTGATAAATTGTTTAATGAGAGAATAGACTTAGTAACCTTCTCCATTCCTAATAACGTTACAACATTAGGTGCTAACATATTTAGAGGTTGTAAGAATTTGAATACTATATCTATACCTGAGTCTGTCACTTCAATTGGAGCCGGAGCATTTAGTAGTTGTTCTTCTCTGACAAATATTCAATTACCATCAGGAATAACCTCAATTGAAAACTCCACATTTAGCGGTTGTTCATCATTAACCTCAATCACAATACCTAGTAACGTCATTAGTATTGGTGATTATGCATTTCAATCTTGTTACGCACTTCAGAATGTGACATTACCGGATGGATTATTATCCATAGGCAAAGATGTGTTCCGTAGTATTGGGGCTTTAAAATCAATTTCTATTCCAGAATCCGTTCAGTATATAGGAGCAACAGCTTTCCATGATTGTGGAATATGGCGAAATGATGACAATTGGGACGGTGATTTACTATATATTGATAATTGTTTAGTAAGTGCGCAACATGGACAACAAACCACAACAGGGAATGTAAGAATAAAGGAAGGCACACGTGTTATTGGCAGCCAAGTATTTCGGACATATAATATTTCTTCTATTACTCTACCAAATTCAATTAAATATATTGGAGGAGGTGCATTCGCTTGGTGTGATATGCTAACATCTATAACTTGCGAAGCGCCTATACCTCCTCTAATGGTAAATTCTGTAACAGGAAACCAGTTTGATGACGTATTTTTCTATGTAAATAAATCTATTCCTGTATATGTGCCGGCAGGCGCGGAGGAACTATACCGCAACGCTGAATATTGGGGAGAGTTTACGAATATTCGTACAATAGGTCAAGCGCAGACGGTTGATGTAGAGGAGATCCATGCAGAACCGACAGACAATAGTGTTGTTCTTGAATGGCCTGCCATAGAGAATGCAGTAGTTTATACTATTGAAATAAGAAAGAACGGAGAATTGATCTGCACACTTTCATTCAACGCAAACGGACAATTGACGAATGTACAATTTGCTATGTCGGCACGCAATAGGGCTAATTCTCCCCAAAGAGCAGCAGAAACAACTACCGGCTGGACTTATACGATAGCGGGCTTGGAAGCAAATACCGCATACACATATACAGTTGTCGCGACAGATAGTTCGAACCAAGAAGTGTACAATGAAACTATCCCCTTCACTACGCAGCCACAAAACACGCCGACTGATTTTGAAAGGACGGAAGTCTCAGACTCTCCAAACAAAATTCTCAGTAACGGTCAAATCTTCATTCTCCGTGGGGAGAAGATATATACCCTTACGGGGCAAGAGGTAAAGTAAAGGTATAGTAAGGGTATACTATCCCTATACGATGAGCAAGTGGCAGAAAAGTCACTTGCTTTCGTTATGGAGAACTCTTAACGACCGACTCTTGTGCCATGTATGGTAGTGGCGCGAGAGTGGCTTGAGAGTGGCTGATTGTCAGCTACAATTCACTGGTTCGCTGATTCTTAATAATCTTACAGCTTTTAACTTCGTTTCAAGATTGTTTCAATCAGCAGACCTTGCGCTGACCTTGCGCTGCTCTTAGGCGGATTGGGTATAATATCTAAATCTTAATAATCGGAAACTTTTGAGGGACGAAAAGAGGCGATTTTCAGGGTGCTATCGTCCCGTACGTCTCTCGTAGGTCTCTCGTACGTGGCAGATACGCCTGTCGAGTGGGGCTGAATCTTAATCGTACACTTTCTCACTCACGGTCAATACATAGGGAAATATGGAAAACTGACAAACAGGGCATTTGGCATATTGTTTGTTAAATCGTTAAATTATAAACGGTTAATAAACAATATGGAAATCAAACAATCAACACGTATTCAGACCTCGCTCCTCAACGGAGCAGAGAAAAAAGCATTAGTTTGGATGGCATCGCGTATGCCCCAATGGGTCACCAGCGACATGCTGACATGGTTCGGACTCTTCGGCTCGGCACTCTGCGGACTCGGGTTCTTCCTCACGCACTACAGCATTTATTGGCTGTGGCTGTCGTGCTTGGGCTTGGTCATCAACTGGTTCGGCGATTCGCTGGACGGCACTATCGCCCGAGTACGCAACACCCAGCGGCCGCTCTATGGCTATTACCTCGACCATAACATCGACACGGTGACCGAGGCGTTTATGTTTATCGGAGCGGGTCTCTCGCCGTTGATGAACATGGGCGTGGCGGCGCTCTGTTACGCTGCTTATCTGGCACTCACGGTCTATGTCAGCATCAACGCCCACCTCAAAAGCGAGTTCAAACTGACGTACGGCAAAATGGGACCGACGGAGTTCCGGCTCATCATCATTATTGCCAATATCCTGCTGATGTACGTACCTGCGCTCACCGCATACCATGGTTCGTTCTCTTATTTCGGCGAAACAATCCATTATGGTACGTTGGATATTATCGGCATAGGCATTCTGGCTATTCTCTGTGTCTTCTATTTCGTCAGTTTCTTCAAGGACCTGCACTGGTTTGCCAAGCAAGACCCGCTACCCAAGCATCCGAAAAATGGACAGGTATAAAGGCATAGCAATCCGGTATCTCCGCTTTTTGCTCTCCACGCTGGCAGGAACGGCGGTGGACATGTGCGTGCTGTGGCTCTGTTCGCACTATTTGTTCAAAGGCTATTACTGGGGCGAGTACCTGCTTTCGCCGTTCATCTCCTTTGAATGTGCCGTGCTGACCAATTTCGCGTTTGCGTACTACTCCGTATGGCGCGACCGTATTTCTGCGCACACGCTCCGCTCGTTTTTCCGCCATTACGCGGGCTACAACCTCTCCTGTACCGGCACATTCCTGATCAAGATGGGTGCGCTGCTGCTTATCGAACGCTTCTCCGGCGGATGGGATGTACTGATTTGCAATATCTTGGCACTTTGCGTTTCCGGCATTGTGAACTTCGTCCTGAACGAACATGTAGTATTCAGAAAGAAAAATTAATCATAACATATCATGTATCAACTATTAGAATCATTATTGGCGAACACCACTACGCTGGTCATGGTTATCGTTTTCGGATTTGTTTTGCTCACGCTGGGCGCAGACTGGCTGGTGGACGGTGCATCGGCACTTGCCAAACGGTTCGGAGTCAGCAGTCTGGTAATTGGCATGACCGTCGTAGCTTTCGGCACCTCCATGCCGGAGTTTGTGGTCAACATGCTTTCCCTCTCGGAGGGACAAACGGACTTGGCTCTGACCAATATCTTAGGCAGCAACCTCATCAATATCTTTGTCATCTTGGGATTGACGGCAGTGATCTGTCCTATTTCTTCGCAGCGGTCCTCTCGGACGGTGGAGATCCCGATGATGGTGCTTGCCGGAGTAGTTGTTTTGGTGGCTGTAGCGGTCACGCTGCCTTTTGAGACGACACCCGGCATGTCGCGCGTCAGCGGTATTATCCTGCTGCTTCTCCTGTGTCTGTTCATGTACTATACAGCCAAGTCTGCCAATCCCGATGTAACAGAGATGGAGGTAGTGCCGTCCATGCCGCTATGGAAAGTGCTGGTGCTGGTTGTTGCAGGCATACTCGGTTTGGTGGCAGGCGGAGAGATGGTTGTTCGCGGAGCTGTCAAGGCGGCGTATAAATTAGGTGTATCTGATGCGGTGGTCGGGCTGACCATTGTTGCACTCGGCACATCTTTGCCGGAGTTGGCTACCTCGGTGGTAGCGGCATACAAGAAAAACTGCGACTTGGCTTTGGGCAACATCATCGGCAGCGTCTCGTTCAATGTGTTCTTTATTCTGGGTGTATCCGCTACTGTCATGCCTCTGCCTGCGTACGATGGGGGCATGGTGGATTGCATCATGGTCACTCTCGGCGCGCTGCTCGTCTGGCTGGCAGTCCTAACCAACCGCCGTCACGAGCTCAACCGCTGGCACGGAGCTATCCTCCTGGCTTTGTATGCCGTGTACCTGACGTATAGACTGATGAATTGCTGACAGCAAAACCATTTTCTATATATCCTTATATGTTTTCTAAAAATCCTATCCATTTGGTAAGTATCAATTTTTTTTTGTAATTTTGTACGATTTTATGCGCCTATGCGCGCGAAAAAATATGGAAAAGAAAAAATATATCGGAAGTTTCGGATACCGTCAGTACAAGCGGTACATACGGTTTATGAATAACCGGTTGCTGTTCCGGCATGTGTATTATCAAGGGAAAGAGAACCTGCCGGCATTGGGGGAACCATGTATGATTGTGTCCTGCCACCAGAATTGCGCCAACGACCCGTTGGTGATGATTTTAGGTCTGGAGAACGAGAGCCATCCGTATGTTATCGCACGCGGAAATGTCTTTTCATGGCACCCGTTGATAACCAAATTCTTTCTATGGCTTGGTATGCTTCCTGCGTTCCGTTTGAATTACGACGGTCAGGAGTCGCTTGGTAAGAACGAAGAGACCATTCGCATATCGGGCGGCAAAATGTTAGAAGGAAACCGTCTGATTATGTATCCCGAAGGCACGCATCAGGACAAGCACTGGTTAGGGGATTTCTCCTTCGGTTACACGCGTCTCGCATTTCAGACGGCGGAGCGTGACGGCTTTCAGCATGATATAAAGATTGTGCCGAGCGCACACCATTACGAAGATTATTTTGGCGTTCAAACAGATGTGCTGGTACGTTTCGGAAAGCCAATCTCATTAGCTCCATACTATGAGTTGTACAAAACGAAACCGCGCACCGCGCAACGCGAGGTGAACCAATTAGTCCGCGCGCAGATAGAGGAGATGATGCTGGATGTACGGGATTTGGAGCACTATGAAGAAATCGATTGGTTGCGGAATAGTGAGTTCGGCGATACATATTGCTGTGCGCAAGGCAAGAATCCGAAGTTCCTGCCGGACAAGTTAGACAGCGACAAGAAACTATGCGACCAGATACAAGCCACAGGGGTGTACTGGGACAAGATAGCTGAGATTCGCCGCGAAGAAGCCGGGATTGGCATAAAGGACAAGGATATAGCATCTGCCAAGGGATGGCTGACGACCATACTGAGCGTCATTGCGCAGATCATACTGCTTCCGCTATGGCTCGTTTCACTATATCCCAATCTTCTTCATTACAACATCCACCGTCCGTTCATGAAATCAGACAAGATGTTCACCAATAGTTGGCGTTTCATCATCCCTGCAGTAGTAGGCGTTCCGTTCTTCTTCCTGCTGACGGTGTTGGTTTGCGGTCTGACATGGGGGCTGTGGTGGCAGTCCATCGTATGGATGCTACTGGCGACGTACCCGTTGGCGCTCTTCGCTTATTACGAGTGGGAATGGATGCAGAGCACGTTCCGAAACGTAAGGATGCTCTGCAATAAAAAGCGCATGGCGGAACTGAAAGAAAAACGGAAAGAATTGTTTGAATCTATTAAAAACAAGATACAATGAAAAGAGTAGTCATAACAGGCATGGGCATCTGGTCCTGCTTAGGAAAATCGTTGGATGAGGTACGCGATTCGCTCTATACGGGCAAGTCCGGAATTATTCTTGACCCTCTCCGTAAAGAGATGGGATTCCGTTCGGGATTAACAGCCAAAGTGGATATTCCCGATTTGAAGGGAGTGCTGAGTCGTTCTCAGCGGACGTATATGCCGGAACAAGCCAAATATGCATACTGTGCTACAGTGGAAGCCCTGCGCAATGCGGGCATCGACCAAGATTATTTAGACAAACACGATGTAGGCTTGCTCTACGGAAACGACTCTTCGGTTGATCCTGCGGTACGCGCAGTGGATACCATCCGAGAGAAACACGACACGACGTTGTGCGGTTCCGGAGCGATCTTCCAGTCAATGAACTCCACGGTAACGATGAACTTGGGTACAATCTTCCGTTTGCGTGGCATTAACCTGACGGTCAGCGGTGCATGTGCCAGCGGCGCACACGCCATCGGCTTAGGAGCGCTTTTGATACAAACGGGTTTGCAAGATATGATTGTCTGCGGCGGCGCACAGGAAGTGAACCCGTTCTCCGTGGGTTCGTTCGATGGCATATCCGCTTTCTCCATCCGTGAGGATGCACCGGAGAAAGCGTCCCGCCCGTTCGACCGTGACCGTGATGGTTTGGTTCCCGGAGGCGGCGCAGCAACGGTCATCATCGAGGAATACGAACACGCCGTCAAACGCGGTGCGCCTATCATCGCAGAGGTCTTAGGCTACGGTTTCTCCGCTAACGGAGACCATATCTCTTCCCCGAACGTGGCAGGTCCGAGCAAGTCACTCCGTATGGCTATCGAGCGCGCCGGTATCAATATAGACGAGATAGGTTATATCAACGCTCATGCGACCTCTACGCATGTGGGCGATACCAACGAGGCAAAAGCCATATACGATGTATTCGGTGACAGGCGTATTGAAGTAACCTCTACCAAGTCGCAGACCGGACATGAGATGTGGATGGCCGGTGCCAGCGAAATCATCTATTCAATACTGATGATGCAGAACGATTTTATAGCCGCCAACCTGAATTTTGAGAACCCGGATGAGGATAGTGCCAAACTGTTGATTCCGAACCAACGTATAGACAAACATTTCGACACGTTCCTGAGCAACAGTTTCGGTTTCGGCGGTACGAACGCAACACTGATAGTTAGAGAAATTAAAAAATAAAAATTAAATAATCTATTATGGAAAAGAATGAACTTATCGCCAAAGTGAATAGTGTTTTGGCAGAAGAATTTGAAGTGGAAGAATCCATCATCACCCCGGATGCGAACATCAAACAGACCTTGCAGCTCGATAGTCTGAGCCTTGTGGATATGGTGGCTCTTATCGAGAGCGAGTTTGGCGTGAAAATCCAACCGGCTGACCTTGCCAAAGTGCAGACTTTTGAGGCCTTGTACAATTACCTTGCCGAACGCGTGTGATTTTTCGAGGAGAAGAAATATATCAGTTGATTCCGCAACGTCCACCTATTGTCATGGTGGACGTTGTGTGGTCTGCTTCTGACACGGGAGCCGAGACAGGACTGACGGTTCTACCGGACAATATATTTGTCCGAGACGGAGTATTCCGCGAGCCCGGATTGATTGAACATATCGCGCAATCGGCGGCGGTGTATGCCGGATACGGTACATTCGTACGAGGCGAGAAACCCAAATTAGGGTTCATCGGCGAGATTAAAGATTGCGAGCTCCTCATCCTGCCGCCTGTAGGCAGCGAGCTACATACTGAGATTCAGTTGATTACCGAAGTGGGAGGCATCCGTCTGATACGTGCAGAAGTGCGAGTGAATGAAAAAGTGGCGGCGACTTGCCAAATGAAGATCTTTCTAAAAGATGATTGACGATTATTTCTATATACAGCAATGTACGCCGTATAGCCCGCTAAAAGGCATCGTTCGCGTACGGTTGAATCCGGACTGCCGTGTTTATGAGGGACATTTCCCGGGGACACCTGTCTCGCCGGGTGTGTGTAACATAGAGATGATTCGCCGGTGTGCAGAGGTCGTTCACGGAGGCGAACTGCGCATCCTATATGTCAAACAATGCCGCCTCACCACTATGATGTCGCCTTTCAGCCATCCGAATGTGGATGTCAGCATCGAAATGCAGGAAAAAGAGTCGGGCGTTTATCGCCTCTCTGCCTCTATCGGCGAAGGGGATATGGCTTACCTGACGCTCAAAGCCGATGTCAGCGATGAATAAACATGCAGTCGTCATAGGAGCTGGGCTGGGAGGACTGGAATGTGCCTATATCCTTGCTAAGAACGGCATGCAGGTGACAGTACTGGAGCAGGATGCCCATATCGGAGGATGCTTGCAGACGTTCCGGCGGGGAAACGTACTTTTTGACACCGGATTTCACTATGTTGGTGGGCTGCGGGAAGGCGAGTCCTTGTATCCGCTTTTCTGCTATTTCAACTTGACTGAGTTGCCGTGGCAGGCACTTGATGAAGCCTGTTTTGACGAAGTGGTCATTGGTGATGAGAGATATGCTTTTGCTGTGGGACACGAACGGTTTGCCGACACACTGGCGGAGGCTTTCCCCGCAGAGAGAGAATCATTGCGTGTTTATACGCAGTTCCTAAAAGATGTGGGCAATCATATCTATGATGCTTTCCTGCCCCGTAATGCTACGGATTTCTACAGCAGTTCACTCTTTGCCCGTTCCGCCTATGAATATCTGGCTCAAACGGTGCATGACCCGCTGCTGCGACAAGTGCTCTCCGGCACTTCGATCAAGATGGAACTTCGTCGTGACAGTCTGCCGTTGTATATCTTTGCCCAAATCAATAACTCGTTTATCCAAAGCGCATGGCGGCTTTGCGGCGGCGGACATCAGATAGCCGATCACTTGGCATCTGACATCCGAACAATGGGCGGCGAGGTGCGTACGAAAGCGGCTGTCGCTTCTATTGTGGAGCATGAAGGACGCGCTGTAGGCGTTCGACTGACGGACGGCGAGTTCATAGAAGCGGATACGGTGATTGCGGACATTCATCCGCAGGAAGTAGTGCAACTGATGGCGGATTGCCACTCTGTGCGTAATTCTTTCCGACGTCGCATAGTGGCATTGGAAGACACAGTCGGTATGTTCACAGCAAACATATGCCTCAAACCGGACGTCCTGCCGTACGAGAATCGCAATATCTTCGTCCATCGTGCCGGGGCGGATCTATGGAATCAAACCGCCGGGCGTGTTAACAGCGTCATGGTCAGTTTCTATCCGAACCAGCCTGCCGTTGATCTACTGGTGCCGATGCGTTGGTCGGAAGTGGCGGCTTGGGCGGACAAACCTGCAGGAAGAAGAGGCGAGGACTACGTAGAATTCAAGCAACGGAAAGTGGATGAGTGTCTGCAACTCATCAGCCATCGTCTGCCGGCATTGAACGAGGCGGTCAGTCGCATCTATACTTCCACACCGCTTACTTATCACCGCTACACACGTACGCACGAGGGTTCGGCATACGGCATACGTAAGGACTTCCGTTCGCCGCTCACAACCATCCTGACACCTAAGACACCGTTACCCAACGTGCTGATGACAGGACAGAATCTGAATCTGCACGGACTACTCGGCGTATCCATGACATCTGTCTTCACTGCTGCTGAAATCATAGGAATGGAAACAATTGTAAATCAAATTAATATCTATAAATAATATGAAATATGCTTTAGTAACAGGGGGTAGCCGGGGCATCGGAAGAGCTGTAGCCATCCGCATGGCCGGTATGGGCTATCACATCATCATCAATTATCAATCCAACGATGTGGCGGCGGAAGAGACTCTCGCGCTGATACGTGAGGCAGGTAGTGACGGCGAGTTGCTACGTTTTGATGTCAGCAACCGCGAAGCAACCGTCGCAGCAATCGAACAGTGGCAGACTAATCACCCCGATGATTACATTGATGTTTTAATCAATAATGCAGGAATACGCCGTGACAATCTGCTGGTATGGATGGAGCCGGACGATTTCGATCGCGTGCTCTCTACCAACCTCTATTCATTTTATAATGTCACACGCCCGCTTTTGCAGCCCATGATCCGGCATAAACACGGACGCATCATTAGTATTGCCTCCCTTTCTGGACAAAAAGGTCTGCCCGGGCAATGCAACTATGCGGCGGCAAAAGGAGGACTCATCGCCGCTACCAAAGCATTGGCGCAGGAGGTGGGGCGAAAGAACATCACCGTCAATGCCGTTGCACCCGGATTTGTCAAGACCGAGATGGTGGATGGACTGGATGAAGCAGAACTGAAGAAACAGATTCCCTTGAACCGTTTCGCCGAGGCGGACGAAGTGGCTGCCGTGGTAGCTTTCCTTGCTTCGGATGATGCCGCATATATAACGGGAGAATGTATCTCCATCAACGGCGGTTTATATACATAACCCATGTTACACAGATCCGAACGATGAAGAGATTGTATCATTTCCTGCGGCAACATAAAGCCGTCCTATGGGTGTCTGTAGCCGTCTGCACGGTGATTCTCGCATGGCTGAGTGCGCAATGTAAGTTTGAGGAGAACATCTTCCAACTTCTTCCCGAGACAGGGGATGAAGCGTACCGCGTGACGTTCACCAATCTTAAACTGAAGGACAAAATCTTTGTGCAGGCAGTAGCTGCCGATAGTACTTTTACACCTTCGTCGCAGGAGTTGGCAGAGGCGTTGGATCTGTTTATGGACGGCGTGACGAAGGCTACCGAAAAAAGGCAATCCGTGCTACACACGCTGTCGTATATCGACCCGACATTGCTGATGGATGCAGCCGATTACGCGGCATCGCATTTCCCGGCGTATCTGGATATGGACAAGGCGGCATTGGATTCCCTTTGCACAACAGAACATATACGCCGGCAGATAGCATCTTATGCGGATTTTATGGAAACAGACATTGGCGGGAATTTCTATGATGTGATTGCATACGATCCCTGCGGCATGGTGTGGAATGTTTTTAGTAACTTATTTCCCGATCATGGAGCAGGGCAGCATACTTCTCGTTTCATGAATAACCATCTCTATTCCGCCGACGGAATGGTTTGCTATGGTTTTGTCACGCCTGCTTTCGGTACGGATAATTCCCGCGAGGCAAGTCGTTTGGTGGAAACAATGGAGGACGTACGGGACGAAGTCCGCAAACAGTATCCCGGCATAGATATTCTGTTCCACGGCACGATTGTGCTGGCAGGCGGCAACAGCAAACGCATGCACACCGATATCTTTGTCACGGTAGGGATAGCCCTGCTCATTATTCTCCTCTTGCTGACTTTCTTTCTCAAACGTCCCCCTTATGTCCTGCTCACTATTTGTGCGTTGGGCATGGGTGTGTTGCTGGCGTTAGCGGGTCTGTTTGTGATGCAAGGTGGGATGTCCCTGATGAGTCTCGGCATCGGGGCTATCGTGTTAGGAGTTGCGTTCAGTTATGTGTTGCATGTGCTGGTTCATTATATCTATACCGGAGACGTGGATTTCACGTTAGACGAACAGACGCGTCCTGTCCTCTTGGGCTCCCTTACCACTATAGGCGCGTTTGCAGGACTTCTTTTCACGCAATCGAGGTTGCTCAATGACTTCGGCTTTTTCGCGCTGCTGGCGATAGCCGGGACTACCTTGTTCTGTCTTATCGTTGTGCCGCATCTGCTGCCGCGCAACTACACCCCTAATAGAAGAGCATTCCAATTCTTGGAACGCATTAACGCTTATCCCGTTGAGCGCAACAAAACGGTTTGCCTCTTCACTGCTGTGTGGGTGGTCCTGTGCCTTTGTTATGCCGGCAGCTACACATTCGATAGTGATCTGAAGCATATAGGCTATACCTCGCCGGAGTGCCTCCATGCGCAGGTTTCGTGGAAAGAGCATGTGGACGAAAGGTATGACAAACAGTATTTCGCCTCTGTCGCTACTTCTGCCGAAGAAGCATTGGAGAGGTTGCCTCTTATGGAACAGACGCTGGATAGCTTGTGCGCAGAGGGCATGACGAAAGAGAGTGTACCTATATCGTTGCTGATGCCGTCTCTCTCCAAGCAAGAAGAGCGCTTGAACGCGTGGCGCTACTATTTCACGCCGTCGAAACGAGAGGAAGTATGGCAACATATCTGCGTAGCATGCCGGGCGGAAAGTATTGAACCGGAGATGTTCCTGCCGTTCCGTGAACTGATGGAATCTCCGGCGGAGCCTGAACTTCTCACTCAGGCGGGAATCCTGCCGCCGGAACTGACGGAGAACTTGACAGAGTCGACAGGAGACAAGGTGCTCGTCTATTTTCCCGTAAAGGCAACGCATGAGCATATGCCTGCCGTAAAAGAGTGCTTGGCGCAGCTGGATGGATGTATGGTGATGGATCCCTATTACTACACAACCGGACTTGTTGAACTGATTCACAAGGATTTCAATCTTATTATGGTCATCAGTTCTATGTTCGTCTTCCTGCTCTTGCTGTTCACCTATCGCAATCTCTGGCTCGCCCTCATAGCCATGTGCCCGATGATGCTATCGTGGTACACTGTGCTCGGAGCGATGGCTCTGTTTAATCAATCGTTCAACCTCATCAATATCATCGTATCGTCATTCGTCTTCGGTATAGGAGTCGATTATTCGGTATTCATTCTCGAAGGACTGCTCAAGGGCGATGACCAAAACCCGACTATAGTCTATAACAAGACGGCTATCACCCTCTCGGCGGCTATTCTTGTTATCTGTATGTTCATCCTGGGCTTCGCCATACATCCGGCTATCAGCAGCATCAGTTTCGCCTCGGTTGTCGGCATGGTCACCACCATCCTCCTGTCCTATACGCTGGAGCCGAACTTGTATAAACTCTATCTATATATCAAAAACAGAAAAAAGAAATGAAACGAATATTTCTAACGCTCATTTGCGTGCTCTTCATCGCCGCTATATCATCTGCTCAAGAGCAAGGTCTTGTGTCCGGCAAGGAATACTCCTTCACCGAGACCAAGGTCATGCCTAAAATGAATAAAACTACCACCCGTCAAGGAACTATGGTGCTCGTCTATCCTAACCGACTGGTGATGGATTACCACCAGCCCGCAGGGGACTATACACATATAACTGCCGATTCTTTCGATGTCTGCAAGAATGGCAAAGTGCAGCATTTTTCGGTGAAAGACCCTAAGAGTCGGATGTCCCTCTTCCGATCTACGTTACTCTATTGTCTGGGAGGTGAAGTGGACAAAGCAGCGGAACTCAATCATGCCGAAAAGACATTCTCTAATGAGGCAAAGAAACGTATCTGTACATTGACCGTTGCACATGCCGCTCCAAGAGACATAGCGATGCTTAGGCTGGAATATGATGCGCGCTCATCCTGTATCCTTTCCCTTACGATTACTGAGGGCAACGGGAATTACACCGTTTATACACTCGATTTGTCTCCTGTATCGTGAATCAATATGACAGTCCCTTTTGTTTGCCGGATTGCCAAAAAATGTTGTATCTTTGCAGCCGGTAATGGTTAAGATGTCTTTTTACCACGCTTTCTTTTCGGAGGCGGGATGGTGACCCTGTTTCTTGCGCTCCTCGACCATCTGACCGAACCACTCCACGATCGCCGGATCCTGGTGGGAGAAGAACACCGAACGGCCTTTGTCCAGCGCAGCTATCCGAGCCATCTCCTCGTCCGTCAGTTCAAAATCAAAGAGGTGGAGATTGTCCGCCATGTGCGCCTTGTTGCGGCTCATGGGGAAGATAGCTATGCCTCGCTGAATATGCCAGCGGAGCACAATCTGATGCAGACTCTTGCCGTGGTTAGCGGCTATGGCTTTTAAGGTCTCGTCCTCAAACAAGCCCTCGCGTCCCTCGCCCAGCGGCGCCCATGCCTCGGGCCGGATGTCGTACTTGCGCATCCATTCTAACAAGGTGTTCTGCTGATGATACGGATGTATCTCCACTTGGTTGACCATCGGGCGCACGCCTTGGATCAAGTCGCCGTCGGCGTTGACAAAATCGTTGCAAGCGAACCGGCAGAACTCCACCATCCGGTCGGCATAGAAATTAGAAATACCGATGGCTTTTAGTTTGCCCTCCTGATACAGTTCCTCCAGCGCGCGCCATGCGCCATAGGCATCGCCGAAAGGCTGATGGAGCAGCATGAGGTCGATGTAGTCCGTTTGCAGTTTGTCGAGCGACTCCAGCACACTCTCGATGGTCTGCTCATAGCCGAAATGCTCAATCCAGACCTTGGAGGTGATAAAGAGTTCGTTGCGTGGGATACCGCTCTTGCGGATGGCGTTGCCCACCTCGCGTTCGTTGAAATACGACTGCGCCGTGTCGATATGGCGGAAGCCGGTAGCGAGTGCGTCCAGCACGCATTGTTCGGTTTCTTCGGGGCTCACGCGGTACACACCGTAGCCCAAAATCGGCATCTGAATGCCGTTGGATAGTTTGATTGTTTCCATTATTCCTGTTGTTCTTCGGGGTTTTGCATTTTGATGATTTTGGCAGGGCAACCGCCTACAACGGCGTAGTCCGGCACATCTTTAGTCACTACTGCGCCTGCTACTACTGCATATTTGCCGATGGTTACGCCCGGGCAGATAGTGACGTTCATACCAATCCATGCGTTCTTTTTGATGGTTACTTTACCGTACGTATAGATGGTGTGGCGGTTGTTGAAATCATGGTTGATGGTCGCCACTCGGAAACAGGGTGCTATCGCTACGCCGTCCTCAAACTCAATGCCACCGGATGCGCTGAGCACGGCAGAGTGGTTGATAAACACGCCCTTGCCGAATTTCACGCGGTTGCCGAAATCGCAGATGAAGGGCGTGAGGATACGCACATCGTCCAGTTTGCGCCCGAAGAGTTCTTCAAGATCGGCGATATAAGACATGTCGTCCGGCATCTTGGCGCTAGCGATGGCGCAGAGCTTGCGTGACCGCATCATCTCCTCGACAGCCTCCATAAAATACGGCTCGCGCACGTCCGTCGGTCCGCCGGCATCCATCAGTTCGTAAACAGTTCCTTTCTTGTAATCCATACTTAAAGTCCTTTGAGCCAGTTCTCTACTTTTGTTTTGTTGGTACGCACCTCGTGACCATAGATGGAGAAGCCTTTCTGCACGGAGGCGTTCGGGTACGCGCGGCGGACATCGTTGACGCATGAGCCGAGACCGCTACCTTCGTGGGTGGTGAAAGGATAGATGGTTTTGCCGTTCAGGTCATAGCGGTCGAAGAACGTGAACATCACCTGCGGATAGGTGCCCCACCATACGGGACCACCGATGAAAACGGTGTCATACTGACTGAAATCGACATTCGGCACGAGTTCAAAATCCGGACGCTCGTCGTTATTCTGCTCGTCTTGCGCCAGGTTAGTCAGCGGCGTATAAGCCATACCGTCGTACTTGTGTGTCACAATCTCGGCTTGGTCGGCGCCAATAAGCTCGGAGATGTAATCGGCAACAATCTTGGTGTTGCCCACTTTGATGTTTCCTACGGAGTAGTTCTCTCCGGCATGGGAGAAAAAGACTACAAGACATTTTTTCATTTTATCATTTACCATTTTTTCATTTGGGTTTTGTGCGCTGCAGCTGATGCATACCGCCATCGCTGCTAGCAAGGTTAAAAATTTATGTTTCATATTCGTTGCGTTTCAAAATCGAGTGCAAAATTACTGCTTTTTCGTGAGGTGAACAAATTATAACTACGGCATTTTTTGCACTTTTTGCTTGCATATGTGAGAAAAATATTGTAACTTTGCCGGCAAATTTAATAGCCGAACGCGTATGCAAAACGTAGTTGTAAGTCATACTTTTGAAACGGAGCAGCAAGCGCAGATGCTGGGGTATTTGACGCACGCCTTGTGTCTTAACGGAGAAGCGGAAGTGGAACTGATCGGCAGAAAATACCGGCTCCATCGAGGCGACAGTTTTATCCTGCGCAAGAGCGAGCAGGGCGAATTGATTAGCAGGACAGAAGATTTCCAAATTCTCAATGTGTTTGTAGTGACTGAATTTACCGAACTCGCTACGCCGATGAGCAACTATGGCATGCGTGGCGGGATGTTGCTTTTCCAGAACCCCGTAATGCCACTGAACGAAGAGCAGACCGAAAGGTTGAGACGAAGCATGGTGTATATCGAGGAATGCCTTGCTATGACCAGCCACCTCTTCTATCGGGATATGTTGCTCAACGCAGTGCAGCGGATGATTATTGACTTCTTCGATTTCCATGCTGCGCTTTATGGCAACGAGACGGTCACCACACCTGCGGCAATATTGATGGAAGGTTTTCTAAGGCTTTTGGAGCAAGGCGAGTTCCGCGAACACCGCGATTTGGCTTATTATGCCGACCGCCTCTGCGTGACGAGCAAGTACCTTTCCGAGACTGTAAAGAAATACAGCGGCTATCCGGCGAACCACTGGATAAGCCGCTATACGGCATTGGATATCTCGCGCCTGCTGCGTAATCCCAATGTGACGATTCAGGAACTGACGGACATGTTCGGTTTCTCGTCCGTCAGCCACCTCAACCGCTATGTCAAGAACCAATTAGGGGTCAATCCTAACGAGGTAAGGAAATAGCAGTAAATATATCCCGCGTTAGGGATTGGAAGGGCGCAGTTGCTTGGTCAAGGCGAACGAACGACAAAGAATAATGGTAGACCGTAGGTGGATATAAAAGAAAAGCCACCAGCTCTGCAAGAGTCAGTGGCTAATAAATTCTGCAAGAAACAGTTATTTCTTCTCCGGCAGTTTGAGGTACTGCACCAAACCGCGGACGGAGAAATACAGACAGACCACACCCATGATATAATACCACGGGTTCGCTTCAAGCGAGAAGAAATCCGGTGCGATAGCCAGCCACATGTTGCACCACGGGTTGAAAGAAACCAATGCCACACAGATCAGAACGATATGCAGCCAGAGACTGTAACCTTTGCGCGTTTGGCGTGCTTCCATGACCAGACCGGGAACGATTGTGATAAGAACCTGGGTGAAGATCCAGAATTTCCACATAGTGCTATCGTGCAACTCAAAGCGTAAGAGGTTCAGACCTACGTAGAAACAGATGAGCTGGATGCAGATGGTTTTGAGCATGTCCTTGGTAGTGGCACCCGGTTTGAAATTGATGTCTTTCTCATAGGTGCATGCGCGTTGGAGGCTGAAGATCTCCATGCCGACCCAGATAGCTTCGCCGATAGAGAGCAGCAGGAACAATGGGAAATGGTCATACTTGAGCCATGCGTCCAAGAATACCCAAATACCCATGAAATCCGCTGCGCAATAGAACGTGTGCAGCCAAAGAGGATACGGACCGACTTTCTCTTTCTCGGTCAGATAAATAGGGATAATGTACACCAGCAAGCCGAAGATGACAGCCAAGCCGACAGCAATCCATGCGCCCACCCATCCGTCGGCTCCGATAGACAAATGGTCGATGAAATCCTGAGGGGCTACATCTCCTTGCGGATAGCCGGAAGTTAATCTTTCAAAAATGTTCATAATGTTGTGATTTTAATGGTTATCATTTTTTGTAATACTTGCTGTGCTGGTATTGCCCGTGGCGGAGAAATAATATATCATGGTTGTTTATTCATTTGCGACTGCAAAGGTACAACAAAAAATCCGAATACGCAAATTATGCTTGCATATATTTGCTATTTGCAGGATTTTGCGAAATAATCGTGCCCTTGTGGCTAAGAACGTAACTTCGGGCTGGTGAAGGAGTGCCTCGGATGGCACTCCGAGTGTTATACCCGACGAGTTCCCACTCGGAGGATTAGTATAACACATAGAACAAATAGAGTAAGGCGGAGTCCGAAGGTACAACTTTTTTGCGAGATATGCAAGGGGAAAGGCTATTTTCTTAAATTTGCCGGTTAAGGCTTACCCCCTGGAGAAAGAAAAAAGAAAAAGAAAAGAACCAAAAGAATAATAAAAAAGAAAGCCCAACCCCGCCACCACCGTAGGTGGTAGCTACCACCTTTAATTAAAGGTGGTGGTACTGCGCATACGCGCGTAGAGACGCCGCTGAAGCGGCATGGCGGTCAGTCGGACTAATTTTTTAAAGAAGATTTTTTAGGATGTCCTTCGGACTTCAGCGGGTCGTTCCCGGGACATGGTCCCGTGATGGTCATGTGCTTCCTCCGTCATGGGAACGCGCTGTCCTTCGCCTTACCATCACGGGACCATCATACGAGGAAAGGCTGACCAGAAGCGGCTCACATTGCCGTGAGCCGCTTTTATCATGCCTCGAACTGCTGACGGTGCTTCATGATTGTCGGCAGGTTCTTGGATGCCCATGCTGTTAGCTCCTGCACAATAGGCACTAACTCTGCGCCGATGGGCGTGAGACTGTATTCCACGCGCGGCGGAATTTCCGGATACACCTTGCGGACGATGAGGTCATCCGCTTCGAGCGTGCGCAGCGTACCGCTTAAAACGCGCGTGCTAATATCCGGTATAGCGCGGCTCAGTTCGCTAAAACGGATTGTGCCGTGTTCGCTGATGACAAGCAACACTAAGAAACCCCATTTATTACCAAAACGGGCTATTACATTGCGCACCGGGCACATCTCAAACATGGAATTCTGACTGTCTTTCTTTCGCATAAAGGCATTTACAATTTAATCATTTACCATTTACCATTTATTTGGACATTGAGCCAATTGGTCATTTTCGACGGCAAAGATACGACTATTTTCCCATTTGTACAATACTTTCAAAAAAAAAGTAACTTTTTTATCAAAATTTTATGTCTGAGATGCAAGTTATTTCCAAAATGGCGGAATAGGTTACTAACTAATCTATTTTACCTCTCTTGCGTATTTCAAAAAAAAGCAGTAATTTTGTAGCCGAAAAATCATCTCTTTATGAATTTCTTTGAATTAGTCAAATACCGTCGGTCGATACGCAAGTACGAGGACAAGCAGATTCCCCGTGAAGACTTGGAACGTATCATCGAAGCCGGTTCGTTTGCGCCGAATGCAGGCGGCGGACAGCGCAGTATGATTGTGGCAATCCGCGACCGCGAGGTGTCCGAGAAACTGGGCAAACTGAATGTGGCGAGCCTGCGGCGTGACCATCTCATCGGCGGCAATGTGTCGGCTGAGCAGCCCAGCATCATTGATGACCCGACCATCAAAAGCGGTTTCTACGGTGCCCCGACGGTGGTGGTAGTGTTTGCGCAACATAACTTCCTCTACAGCGTGCCGGACGCTTTCTGCTGTGCGGAAAACATGGTTCTGGCGGCAACGGAATTGGGCATCGCATCGTGTATTATCGCCCGTGCGGAAGAGACCTTCTACAACGACTACGGCAAGTCGCTCATGGCACAATGGGCCGTGCCCGATAACTACGCGCCGAGGTGCTTTGTGCTGCTCGGTTACTGCAAAGGCGAGTACCCCAAAATCAAGCCCCGCAAAGAAAACAGAACACTCATTGTTGAGTAAATATTCATTATTCATTATTAATTATTCATTATTATGAAACGTGTAAACGATCTTTACGTTCCTCACAGCGCACAAGGTATGCTGTGCGAGGAGAAACCCGCCGCTTGCGGTAGTGCATGTGGTACAGGTGACAAACCCGAAGAGAAACCGGCAGCTTGCGGTAGTGCTTGCGGCGCAGGTGACAAACCCGAAGAGAAACCCGCTGCCTGCGGTGCTTCCTGCGGAGCCGGAGACAAGTAAGCATGGAGTATTTTGCCTTTCAGTGGCATATAACCGACGAGTGCGACCAGCGGTGCAAACACTGCTATATCTTCGCTGAGGGACACCCTGCGTTGATAGAAACGCCGTGGGAACGGCTGGTCAGTACTCTCGATAACATCTGTCGTATGGCACAGCGGATGAACCATGCGCCATACCTCTATATCACCGGCGGCGATCCTATTCTGCACCGCCGTTTCTGGGACTTGCTGGAGCTGGTACACAGCCGCGGAATACCCTTCACGCTCATGGGCAATCCCTTCCACCTCACGCCCGAAGTGTGCCGGAGGATGCACACACTCGGCTGCCGCAAGTACCAACTCTCGCTGGACGGTCTGAGAGAGACGCATGACCGTTTCCGCAAGCCCGGTTCGTTTGACGCCACACTCGCGGCAATCCCTGTCATCCGCGAAGCGGGTATGCATTGCGCTATCATGTCCACCATCAGCGCAGCGAACATAGACGAGATACCCGAACTGATTGACATCATCGTCGCCCACCACGCGGACATCTTCGCTTTCGGCCGTTACTGCCCGACCTCAGAGGACAAGGTTAAGGGACAAAGTGACAAAGTACAAAGTACAAAGGGCAATGCCGGGTGGCATGTGGAGCCTTTGCGCTACCGCGATTTTCTTGACCGCTGCTGGCATAAGTTCGAGCAATACAAGGATTCCGAAACCACCTTCAACCTCAAAGACCATCTCTGGACGCTCTATCTCTACGAGCGCGGTCTTTGGACAATCCCGGATAACTTAGCCCCGGATACCATCTACGACGGTTGCAACTGCGGCAACTGCCATTTCACTATTTCTGCCGACGGACGGCTCATGGCGTGCCGCCGTTTCGAGAGTTATGTCGGCTCCGTGTCGGAAGAGATGTACGATGTTTATCACGGACCGAGGATGAACGCGTACCGCGAGCATGAGCGCTTTGAGAAATGCGCGAAGTGCGAGTTGCTGCGTTTCTGCCGCGGCTGTCCCGCTGTAGCGTTCGGCTACACCCATAACTTCTACGCCCCCGACCCGCAGTGCTGGAAAGAGGGGTGAGTCGCTGATAAAGTCAATATGCGTGTTTCTGTCAAAGTTCCAGACCTTTGATCCAGCTCTCGACTTTCGCTTTGTTGGTGCGCACCTCGTGACCATAGATGCTGAAGCCTTTCTTCACATCGGCATTGGGGTATGCCTTGCGAAGATCGCTCACGCATGAGCCCAAGCCGCTGCCCTCATGGGTGGTAAACGGATAGATGGTCTTGCCGTTGAGGTCGTAGGTGTCGAAGAAGGTAAACATCACTTGCGGGTAGGTGCCCCACCAGACGGGACCGCCGACGAAGATGACATCGTATTGGTCAAGGTTATCCAACTTGCCCTCGAATGCCGGACGGGCATCGGCGTACTGCTCTTCCTGTGCAAGGTCGCAGAGCGGCTTGTATGCCATACCGTCATACTTATGGGTGACAATCTCAAACTGGTCGGCACCCGTCAGTTCGCTGATGTAATCGGCAACAATCTTGGTGTTGCCCACTTTGATGTTTCCTACGGCGTAGTTGTCTCCGGCATGGGAGAAAAAGACTACAAGACATTTGTTCATTTTATCATTTACCATTTGTTCATTTGTTTTAGTTGTTTGCGCATTGCAACCCGTCAAGGCAACGATGCCTGCGAGGATTGTTAAAAATAGTTTTCTCATTGTATATCAATTTTCTTTGGGCGGAATGGTTTTGATGATTTTGGCAGGGTTGCCGGCGACGATGGTGTTGGCTGGGACGTCTTTGGTCACGACCGCTGCAGCGGCTACCACAGCATTCTCGCCGACCGTCACGCCCGGCAGGATAGTTGCACCTGCGCCCACCCAAGCATTCTTACAGATACGCACGGGCTTGCAGATGAGTATCTGCCGCTCGTAGAGGTCGTGGTTATTGCTGATGAGTTGCACGTTCGCCGCAATCATCGCGCCGTCCTCTATCGTAATACCGCCGCGCGACATCATCAGACAGTCCGGCATGATCATGACGTTTTTGCCGATATGTACCATGTCAAAGCAGACACCTTTCAAGGGCGGTTGGACGATGCTTCCTTCGCCGAGGTTCTCACCAAAGAGGGCTTTCGTTGCTTCGATATTCTCCGGCGTAAAGGGAACGGTCTGGTTGAATGCAAACAGTTTGCGGCCCTGCTCTATATACACCGCCTGCGCTTCGGATGTCGTCACCCGCGGATCTACACGAAATTCTTCCATATTACGTAGTGATTTTAATTTGCGACTGCAAAGGTACTGCTTTTTTCGGACATGTGCAAGAGAAGGTGCCATTTTTATAACTTAATGACGAGACGCAAAGGGAGTTTTTCGTTAGCATCGCCCTTGTATTCCAGCAGAACAGGGTCATCGGGTAGTGATAGCCGGACGCCAACCAGTTCTGTCCACGGAGAGAGTTTCTCGCGTGTTCTGCGGCTGCGCTGAGTTGACCGGACGGATTGCTTGCGTTTCGGCTGCTTAGGCGGGGCAATCGCTCCTTTCGCTATGGCACTATCTACCTCCGCTATCGAAGCGACCGCCAGCGGTTTGTCTGCCAGACGGCTGCAGGTCTCCGCAAAACGCAATCGCTCCTGCCGGCTCATGCCGACAGCCAAGCCGCGCTCCTTGTCCGGCGGTTCCGCAGCCATGACACGCTTCCATTGATTCGCACTGATCTCATCGGAGATATAATAGGGTGCTTCGCCCGGCACAAGGTAAAAATGCAGTCTGCGGCCTTTGATACGTACCTTTTGCGTGAGAGATAGATAGCCCTTCTCGGCGGAGGCCGCTCCTCCCGTTAATCGGGAGGACGCTCCGGGGTCGTCAGGCAGACTCAGCGCCACACGCAGGCCGATATACCCCACGGATGTCTCCGGCTCGTACCACCGCCGCACGGACAGATGGCAGTTGGCTTTCGCCTCATCGTAACTGCCGCCGCGCACAATACGGAACGAGCCTGTGTCCGCTCCGCAAGGGTCAGGTGCCGTGGACAGGTGGTAGGGACCGTAGAGGTCTTGACACCATTCCGCCACATTGCCCGTCATGTCATACAGCCCTAACTCATTCGGCTGCTTGCGTGCCACCGGGTGCGTCCAGTTCCCTGCCACCGAATAGAGCCAGCCTATGCTGTCAGGGACATCTCCGCCTGCAAAACGATAGTGCTTGCTCTTGGCTCCGCCACGCGCTGCGAACTCCCATTCCGCCTCGGTCGGCAGACGGAAAGGCATGCCGGTGATACTATCCAGCCGACGCACGAACCGCTGTGCTTCATGCCAGCTGACAAAAGAGACCGGGTGTTCGGGATAACCGGACAGCTCCAGCATCTCCTTTTCGGACATGACCGCCCGCCAGAGACGGTTGGTGACTTCGGTTGTCGCCATATAGTAAGGGGAGAGAAAAACGAGGTGCGCGGGCTTGTCGGTATAGGTGTCCGGGTCGTGCTGGTCGGGCGTAGCACCCATCACAAATGAACCGCCTTCCACTCGCTGCATCCGAAGAGGCACGCCGTTCACTTCATATGTGAGCGTCTGCAATGAATCGGGCACAGGCTGCCGTTTCTTCGCCGCCAAAGGCAGCAAAAGAAGCAGTAACAGAGCGGTTATGGCAGTACGGTAGGAAGGCATCACAAGGCACGGAATTTTTATCCTCGGCTATGAGAACAAATACCGTGCCAAGCGGTTATGTGAGTTATTCGCTGTGCAATCTCTTCAGGATGGTCGATGAGGAGCTGGCCGTGGTTCATGCCTTGGAAGACCTCGATGTGGGCTTGCGGGCAGAGGGAAAGCAAGTGTTTCACTTGCGGTTTGGCGACGAAGGCTTCTTTGGTGCCGTACCAGAAATGGATGTCGGCGCCATGAATGGCGTTCAGGCGGTTGGTATAGACCGATTTGTAACCATCCACTACCGCCTGCGTTCTGCCGAAGGGCCAGACCTTCTTGCACTCGTCCAGCAGCACATCGAAATAGTGCGAACGGAAGACCGCTTTCCAGAAGCCCGTCCAGTGGTAACATGTCCACACATTTGCCGCCTGGTAGTACCGTAGCGGATTGACGAGCCACCGCGGCAAAGGCAGCAAAGGCGCGGCATCGAGGATGGCATGGTCGATGGTCAGTTCGTCACGCTCCAAGACACGCGAGAGGATCTTACCGCCCAGCGAAAGCCCGTACGCACAGTCCAGATGTCCGTCAAAATGCGCTTTGATATAGGCGATGACTTGTGCGGCTTGGTCATCAATGGACGTGAAACGCGTATACTTGCCGAGCGTGAAACCGTCCACTTCGGCGGCGATGATACGGAACTTGTCTTCCGTCAGACGAATGAGCGGAAGGAAAATCTCGTACGACACGCCCAACCCGGGAATGAGGAGTAGCGTCGGTGCTTCTTTATTGCCGAAGAGCTGGAAGTTCATATCACCAAATATACGGAATGACCTTTAATCCGCGTGCAAAGGTACGACAAAAAATCCGAATACGCAAGTAAAATCCATACAAAAATACACGCCACATAAATATTTCTGCTTTCATTCCTTGCATATTTCAGAAAAAAGCAGTACCTTTGCAGGCAAAATTGATACAGAGTAACCAATGACCACATTGTCGCATAGCGAAAAAGAGAGTATCATGGCGGATATGAAGTCCTTTGATGAACCGATGCCTGCTGTCGGAATCTTCTGGTATGACCCAGACGAGCATGATTTCTTCGGCGTATATAAGAAAGAACTGACACCCAAAATGGTAGAAGAAGCGGCAGAAAAAGGATTGCCCTTTATCAACTATCAGACTCTGCATCGCCAGATTTGGCAAAAGCAGTATTTCCGCGCATTGGCAAAACATGAGCCGACTAAGTTTACCGGCGATTACACGCAGGTTCCCCGTGGCCGCGTAGCATGGAATATTGACAAGTTCATCGTTTTTGTCGGACAGTGGGCAAAAGACAAGGAGGAAGAGCTGACTGCATTGATAGAGAAATACTTTGCCCTACCGTATTTTGAGTTCCGGTACGATGAACACTGGGATTTAGGTCACGGATGGTCAGGCGATATGTAACCGCGTTGCTTGGCAACGTAAGAAAGACCTATTGTAGGACACATACGCAACACAAAGGACATGAACAAGTTCGCAAATACAGGCGGCGCATAGTCTCGTGCTATGTGCTACCTTTTTTGCATGTGTGTGGTAAGTATAGCAACCCTATATGAAATCTTAATAATCGGCAACTTTGATTAGAATGGTATGTAGCAATTTAACGGCTTAACCGTTTAACGGTTTAACGGTTTAACGTGTCAACCTAAAACCACATCGAGGACCATCATCAGCACGAAGCCGAGGGCGAAACCGATAGTGGAGATATTGGAGTGTGCGCCTTGCGAGGCTTCGGGAATAAGTTCTTCCACCACGACGTAGAGCATTGCTCCTGCGGCGAAGGCAAGGAGATACGGGAGTATGGGTGTGAGCCATGCCGCCAAAAGGATGACCATGAGACCGCCGATGGGTTCCACTATGCCGGAGAGCGAACCGATGAGAAAGGATTTGGCACGGCTGTTCCCCTCCGCCCGCATGGGCATGGAGATAATCGCCCCTTCGGGGATGTTCTGGATGGCTATACCGAGCGAGACGGCGATGGCTGCGGACATGGAGAGTCCGGCTGTGCCTTGCGTGGCTCCGGCGAGGACGACGCCGACTGCCATACCTTCCGGCAGGTTGTGGATGGTGACGGCGAGGGCAAGCATGGCTGTCCTTGAGAGCTTGCTGCGCGGACCTTCGGGCGTGGCGTCACCGGGATGCAGGTGAGGCGTGACCTCGTCAATCAGCAGCAGGAAACCGATACCGAGCAGAAAACCTACCGCCGCAGGCATCACCGCCCATGCGCCTTGGTCCGCCTCCGCCTCGATAGCCGGAATGAGTAGCGACCAGACAGACGCCGCCACCATCACGCCGGACGCGAAGCCTAACAGGGCTTTCTGTAGGCGGACAGGCATGTCTTTCCTCATCAGAAAGACAAATCCCGACCCGAGCATCGTTCCCAAGAAAGGGATGAGAAGACCTATAATAATCGTTGAGTTCATAATGTGTATATACGTGTTATTGGACAGTTATAGAGAGTGTGTTTTTGTCGATATGAATATCGGTGCTGACGGAACGGAGGATGGCGGCGGCAAGCATGTTATCCTCGATGTCGAGCGCATCAGACGGGATGAGGTGCGGCGTGCGGACGGTGAGCAGCAGCGAGTCGTCCTGCTCCGTATAAGAGAGCGTGAGGCAGGAGCCGACAGCGGTGCCGAGGATGGCTAATGACTCGTCCACGGCGCGATAGACGTTCTCCGTGCGTTGGTGCGAGAGGTTGTATTGGCGGCAGAACTGCTCCATCTGCGCCATCATAGCGTACCAGTCGAAGTGTTCGCTGCGGATGGTGAACTCCGTCTCATGTATCTGGCGGATGAAATGCTGCGTGAGTGTCCGCTGCGGGTGGTGGAAGAGCTGTTCGGGTGTGCCTTCCTCGTAAATCACGCCTTCGGCGAAGAAGAGGACGCGGCTGCTGACCTGACGGGCAAAACGCATCTCGTGGGTGACAATAATCATCGTCATGCCCTCCCGGGCCAGACGCGTGATGACGCCTAAGACCTCGCTGACCATGGTGGGGTCGAGGGCAGAGGTGGGTTCGTCGAAAAGGAGTATCTCCGGCTCCATCGCCAGTGCACGGGCTATCGCTACACGCTGTTTCTGTCCGCCGGACAGTTCGTCTGGCATGGCGTCGGCACGTTCCGCCAAACCCACCATCTCCAAGAGGCGGTGTGCCTGCTGCTCGGCTTCCTCGCGGCTCTTGCCCAAGAGGAGAATGGGGCTCATGGTGATGTTGTCCAGCACCGACTTGTCGTTGAAGAGGTTGAAGGACTGGAAGACCATGCCCATCCGCCGCCGCAGAAGGGGTACGTCAGCGTCCGGCGAAAGGATGTCCTGTCCGTTGATACGGATGGTGCCGCCGGAGGGTTGCTCCAAGAGGTTGAGGCAGCGCAGGAAAGTGCTTTTGCCCGTTCCCGAAGGACCGATGACAGAGATCACATCGCCCGGACGGACCTCCAGACTGATGTCCCGCAGCACATGAAGCGAACCGAAAGACTTGCTGAGGTGAGAGACGGAGATAAGAGGGGAATTTGAGTCAAAAGTCGAAAGTCGAAAGTCGAAAGACCGCTTCGCTGTTAGATTGCGTTTGCGACGAAGAACAATCCATATTCCGCCTGCTGTTAGTAGCAACAGGAAGCCTACTATCCACAGCCAAGTGGTGCTTGGCTTCGTACTTGGTACTTTGTCCCTTTGTTCCTTAGTCAAGATGTCTGCTTCCCCTTTGCGGGTGTAGAACATGATCCGGGCGGCGTTGTAGCCGTCGGAGAAAAGCACCTGTTTCTGCCTCTCTTCGGTGACCGCCACCGAGCCCAAGGCGATGTCCGCTTTGCCGGTCTGCAAGGCAGGTATCTGCGAGGCGAAATCCATCATCAGGAACTCCAAACGGTAGTTGCGGCGGTTCGCCCATTCGGTCAGCAGGTCTATCTCCATGCCGGACGGTTGGCCTGAACAGATGAAGTTATACGGCGGCATAGCGGGATAAGTAGCTACGCGTATGAGTTCGCCCGTGCCGTACTGATGCGGAGCCGGGAGTGCGGCAGGGTCATCGGTCTTCAGCCAGCGGTCGAAGATCTTTTGGTACGTGCCATCCGCACGGATGTCAGCGAGGAAGGCATTGAAGTCCTGTTGCAGAGCGGTGTTGCCCAGTTTGAAACAAGCGGCTACGTAGCGTGGCGGCAGTCCGGCATCGACGGTGTCCACCACGGCAGCGATGGCTTTGTTGGCGGTGACGGTGAAGTTCTCCTGACACAGCACATCCACCTTGCCGTTCTCCAGCGCCGCCATGATGTCGGTCATGGATGTGTACCGCCGAATGTCAGCTTTGGGGGCGTATTGGGTTACGGCGATGTCCTGGATACTCCCGATGATGACACCGACCCGTTTACCCTCCAGCGCATGGAAAACCGGCGGAGCGGCTGCGGCAGTTTGGCTTTCGGCTTTCGACCTTTGACTTTCGGCTATGGAAGGTATTGCTCCCGCCACGCCAAGCACTATCAGCAGGCTTGCGGCTACGGCGACACGCTTGGTACGGCGTTGCACCAGCCCTGTGAGTACCAGACCTATGAGCCATGCCACTAGAAAATAGATAGCAGCGGTGACCAGCAGCGGGAAGAACGCATCGAACGTACGGCTGCGGATGAGGTCGGAGGCACGTGTCATGTCCATCACGGCGATGTAGCCTACTATGCTTGTGCCTTTCAGCAGACTGATGATCTCGCCCTGATAGACCGGCTGAACCGCTTTGACAACCTGCGGCAGGATGATGTGGAAGAAGGTCTGCCGCGGCGTGTGCCCCAATGCCAGACCGGCCTCTCGCTGCCCGCGGTCGATGCTCTCGATGGACGAGCGCAGCATCTCGCCGATATAGGCGGAGGCGTTCATGGCGAAAGTGACGACTGCCACGGTGATGCCGGTTGTGCCGAGAGGCGCCATGAACACATAGTACATCAGCATGAGAAGCACCAGTACCGGCGTTCCGCGCATGAGGTCAATATATATTTTCGCCGTCTGTCTGAGCCACGGCTTGCGGCTCATGCGTGCCCAACAGACGACACCACCGAGCAGCGTACCTAGCACCGCCGCGCAGAACGTAATCAGCAGCGTCACCTGCAGACCGTCCAGAATCATCCGGTAGCGTTGCTCCGCTATCAGGTTGTCGGTGAAACTGTTTGCTATGCCGGCGATGAGGGAGTGCATAAAAATGCGTTATTGGATTAGCTTGCTACTTTCTTTACCAGCGTGAGGATGTTCTTGCCTTCTACGCGTTCGTAGCGGATCTCGTCCATGAGTTGGCGCACCAGATGTATGCCCAAGCCGCCTATCTCCCGGTCCTCCGCCGAAAGCGAAGTGTCCGCCTCTTTCTGCTTCGTCGGGTCGAAAGGTATGCCGGAGTCGGAGACGGTGAAGATCAGTTGTTTGCCCTGCTCGTTCTCTATCTCGGTATATTCGACAAACACTTTGCCGTCCTTGCGTCCCGGGTAGGCATAGAGCATGACGTTGCAGACCACCTCTTCCAAGGCGAGGTTGATAGGCATGTTCAGTTCGTCGGGCACATGCAATCCGTCCACCCATTCGGAGAGGGTCGGTATCTGCTGTATGTCGTTGCGCATGACGATCGCCGATATCTGGTAACGGATGGCAAGCATGGTGAGGTCGTCGCTCTGCGGCGCTCCGTTGACGAAGGCATCGACATCTTTCTGGAAAGTCTCTACGAGGTCTCTCGGCGGCATGCCGTCGGTGGTGGCAAGCAGTTTCAGCATCCGCTCCTCGCCGTATTGGGCATGCACTTTGTTCTCCGCCTCGGTGAGTCCGTCGGTGTAGAGGAAGAGTGTGTCGCCGCGTTGTATCTGCGTAGTCTGGCCGACATACTCGAAGCCGCCCATGATACCTATCGGCAGGTTCGGCAGCACTTCCAACCGGCGGCTCTCCCGCTTGTGTACCAGCACCGGGGCATTGTGTCCGCCGTTGCAGTAATCAAGCACGCCGGTCTCCATATCCAGCACGCCCACAAAGAGGGTGGCGAACATGTCCTGTTCGTTCTGCTCGGTGAGCGGGTCGTTCATCTGGCGCATGATTTGTTCTGCCTGTTCCTCATGGGCTGTGACGCTGCGGAAGAGCGACCTGATCATCGCCATCACCAGCGACGCCGGCACTCCCTTGCCGCTCACGTCGCCCACGCAGAAGAAGAGTTTGTCGTGGCGTACATAGAAATCATACAGGTCGCCGCCCACCTCTTTGGCAGGATGCACCATGCCGTATATATTCAGGTCGGGACGGTCCACAAAGGGCGGGAATACCTTGGGCAGCATGGCGCTCTGGATGGTCTGCGCAATCTCCAGTTCGCCTTCCATACGCTCCTTCTGGTTGTTGATCTCAATCATCTTGAAAGCGTTCTTAGTGCTGCGGTACATGATAAACACTAACAGAGCAAGACTGAGCAGCATCAGGATATTCACAATCAGCCCGACGCGCTTGAGGTCGGCATACAGGATGTCCTCCGGGATGATGATGGACAGTTTCCAGCCCGTAGCGTCGATCTCCTCGTCAAAGATGAGGTACTTGCGTCCAGGTACGGTGTCCGGCGTGACGATATCCTTGCCGGAAGCCGTGTAGATGGAGTAATAACTGTCCGGATAGACCTGCAGGTAATCGAAGATGAACTTCAGTTTGCTGAGCGAAATGTCGATACAAACGACTCCCACGACATGGTTGTCGGCATCGCGGACGGGATAGGAACAGGTGACGACGATCGCATGCGCGCCCTCGTTGTCCGCGTACGGGTTCGACCAATAGGCATGGTCTTTCGTCAGACCGTTGTTGAACCACTCCGATTGTGTGTAGTCGTGGTCGGCACCCCCTATCTGACGAATGGCAAAACCCTTCTCGGTCCGTTCGTTGCGGGTGCCATAGACCTCGTACCAGTGTCCCTTCTGCGGGTAATAATCCGGCACGAAAGCTATTCCGGCTCCCTCCACGTTCTCCAGCGTCTCGAACAGCATGTTCACGCATCCCGGCATGGCATCGGGGTTGTTCAGGCAGAACTCCGCCATCTTGGCAAGCATCTTGGCAGCGGCTTCGAGCTCCACGGCGGCGGTGTTGATCTCCAATTCCGCCGACCGTAGCTCGGATTGTGCACGATAGACGGCATCCGCTTTGATGGTGGCACGCGTGTAGAAATACTGTACGCAGGCAATCGACTCCATCGCCAGTATGGCAACGAGCATCAGCCACAGCCCTGCATGGGACCGTAGGGATTGCTTGTTAAACTTTTCTTTCAGGTTCATATGTATTTTGGGTATTTGTCCACTTCTGACTCTTTACTTTCAACCTTGGACGATTGCTAACTATGTGTTATTTTCTTTCTGTCAAACCAGGTCGCAAAGGTACAACTTTTTTCTGAATTGCGCAATAGGGTGAGCAATTTTTATGTATTTTTGTGCGTTTTAGTGTGCATTCTTGTTTTGATGGCTTATATCTTTCGAGTTCGAATTATTTTAGTCAAGGCTAAAAGTTTACGATTATTAAGATTTGCGTTTACTTGTTCCCTTTCACCTTTCACCTTTCACTTTTCATGCCCCTCTATATATAGTCAAAAAAGAGGCGAAATCTATCACCTCTTTTGCAACTTTTTTTCATTTTATCTACCTGGTTTGGTTGAGATAATAATTCTCCACCCATTCACAGATTCACTCCCAAATATATGTTCAAAAAAGCGATGTGGCTGTTTGTAATGCCTCTAAAAGTTGAACATAAAACTTTTTTGAGGCACCTCAGTTGCGATTGCCGCGTGTATTGAGAAATAGAAAATAGTTACCTATTCTTGGAGATATGCGAATATACATAATTGAGCCTTTTAGTGCACTCTTGATATAGTTCTATTTCTTCACCTTTTGAAATTTTAGCTATCCATAATAAAGCTTCAATATTTCGTTTTGCTTTGAGTACTTCAGTTTGGAATTTTCCTACATCATATATATACGTAAATTTTCTCGGAGAATAGTAAATCACTTTTGGCGTAGAAGGATCTTGATGGTTATCAATATAACTCTTTAGCACTCCTATTACAAAGTCTAAATTATCTTTACATTGACAAAATACGGAGAAACGATCAGATTCTTTCTTATACATTATCTCACCGAAAAAGTCTTTTCTGTTCTCATACCTTTTCACAGACTCATGTACATTTTCCATTACTTTTGTTAACAAAGTAGAGGCTGCCTCTAAGTCCATTTTTCTTTTATAAATATAGTTCTCCATAAAATTATTTTTTTATGAATTTTCTTGAATTCGGGTATCTATTTTGTAACAAACCAGCTTCTTTTAGCATTCGATATGCTGTTCTTGCATGATTATGAAAAGCAGTAAGACTTGGATAGTATTGAGAAATCTCCCATGCTTCTTCTACTGTTTTTACTCGACGAAATTTTGCATCAGTAGGCTTTGCTACTTTAAAAAGATTATTCTTTTTAAGATAGTTATACAGACGATAGTTCTGTCTCCTGATTTGATCAAGCGTAAGGAAGTTATTTGCTTCCTGTAAGGCTTCTTCTCGCGTATATTCTTTAGGCTTTGGAAAGATTTCATCCAGCATGCTCTTTTTATAGAGTATTCTATATGCCCATGAGCATTCTCGATATAAATGCATACGATTTATAAAGTTACCTTTCCTTGCTACGAGAAGTGCTTCTTCAATAGTGTGATGGGTGTGAATAGATCGATGCGGAAATAGTTCGTTAAGCAGACCTCTATAACGGCTCAAAATCGCTTCGTAGGCTCCAATGTAGAGTTCTTGAAATAACTTGATGTCAAAGTTGCATTCTTTGGCTTTTTCTCGAATGGCCTTTTTCGTCCATTTAAGCGGATAGGTTAGGCCAATAGAACTTTCCCTTTCTCCAGTCTTGGCTCTATTCAACAATTTCCAACTAAGTTTCTTATAATGCTCTACCCAAAATGCTTCTCGTTTGCCACTTTCAAAAATAGGAATACCATCTTCTAATATTCTTGGAATTGGAATCTCGCACCCATATTCAGTCGCAAAACGAAATACGGATGAGTCATTATGGTTACGGTGCTGCCAGTCTCGTCTTATTATGCTATTCGTTAAACCAATATAAACCGCTTTTTGACTTACAAATTCATAGGCATATATGTATTTCTTGTCTTTAGCGTAATCAGCAGTTTTAGGCGGGCGTTTGGTTAGCCAAGTATAATCCTGCAACCATCCATTGATGCGTGCTTTATTGTATGCTGCGGAAGCCCTTATGCTAAAATCGGTAATATATTCATACTTATGAGCTTCTTCCTCGCAGGTCTCCTTATTCCATTTCTTTGCATTTCCAGAGCAATAAGGACAGCCTTTACCTCGAAGATGGTTAGAAGGCGTTTGCCAAAAGTCACCATGGATAGGACATACTATACACACTTTAGAGTTTGTGTTTACATAGTTTACTTTGTGGTATTCATATAAGCCTCCGTGAACTTTTGTAGCTTCTTCAGTAAATTGCTCAACAGGCTTACGCTGTGCTTGGCTTCTTCGGTCATCATAACATTTTGGACATTCTTGGTGGCTAGAGAAGATATTATCTGGGCGCATAGTAAACGCTCCATGTTCAACTCCGTTGGCATCTTTCTCGTGACAAATAAGAGTTATGGGTGTCTTCATATTCTTGAAGACCACCTGCTCATAACTATATTTTTCTCCAAACAAGGATCGAAGGCGTTCTATTATCTCATCTTGCGTATAGGTCTGCCGTTTCTTTTTGGGCGTAGACATGTCAATTTTATATGAAAGCCACGTATAATCTTTTAGCCAATTATGTTTGAGAGAAGCATTATATGCTGCTTCGGCTTCAGTTCTAAATGAATATAAATTTGTGTATTGAGAGGCAACCTCATGGCATTTTTCTTTAGTCCAAATTCTCATTTTAGCCGCATTAATCTCAGCGGCACATTTTGAGCACCCGTGCCCTCCAAGGTGATGAGATGGTCTCTGCAAAAACTCTCCGTGAATAGGACAAATAATGCGTACATTTGTAGAAGCATTTACATACTCCACCTTGGAATAATCATACTTATCCCCATGAATGGCTTTTGCCTTTTGTATGAATTCTTCAGTGGTCATTCTATGCTATAAATATTGGATTAGAGTAAGCGGATGGGATAATAAGGCACACGGATGTCGTGAAACTTACGTGACCAAGTCCATTTTTTGAAATGTGGAATCTCTTCTCGTATTTCAATTTTGCCAATTTCTCTACACACAACATAATGTTCCGGATTTGGAGAGGATTGATATAATAAAACTTTTTCCTCATATCCTTCAAATACACGATACTCACCAGAAAGGTATGTTATGCGCATACCACCTTCTTTGAAATGTTTACAATTATAGTAGAAATTGGAGATGTTTCCACATACTGCAAATAAGGTAACAAGGCTTGCAAGCAAACTGATTATTGCAATTATGAGTGATAATGTTTCCATTATGATTTGTATTCAATGATTATTTTGATTAGTTCAATTTTGTCTGGCTCTATTTCAAAAATTTTGTCTAAAAGAGGTTTTATTTTCCATCTTCTTTGTTGGCGCTCTTGACCAAGTTGCTTTTTCTTTATTGTTTCTTCGTTTTTATATTGTTCTTCATGATTTACCCACCGTAAATTTGTTACATCATTGTTTGCCGGATTACTATCTATATGATCTACTTCCGTTTTGTTTTCCGGGTTAGGAATAAATGCTTGTGCGACTAATCTATGTACTGCATAATGATGCTTAATACCATCATTATCTGTTATATAAACATACCTGTATTTTTGAACTAAGTGACCATATATGATTTGATTCGTAGCCTTAACATAAATTCTCCCTTTATTGCTTACTTGGTGTGTGGCACAATTATAAATATCAGCCCAAATCTCACCTTCAAAGGAATTTTTGTTAATCTTTGGAAGTTGTCCTCCAAAGGTATCTACTAAATATCTTCGAACAGCCTTTACATCTCTGTGGTGTTTCTCTGCTATTTCTTTTATTGCCAGCCCATTTTCGTAATCGGTCTTAAATGATAAAACCTCGCTATCGCTAAATCTGCTTTTTTTCTTATCTCTAATTTTTCCTTGAGTACGTAGTTGCTTAGCATATATACCAATTACATCTAAAGCTAATCCGAGTTTTTCTCGGATGATGATCGTCGCAGAAGAACTTTGGTTATTCTCCCATATTTCAATAAAAAATTGTTCTTGCTCTTCTGTGAGAACTACTGGTGTTTTCCGTATTGGTTTCATTTGTACGTTGAATTTTATTTCAAGCCTGGGATGATGAGTTCCTTTATCTCTTGATATTCCGCTAAATTAGGAGTTGCCATAAATTTGAGTTGATGACCTTCTATAAGTTGGAGTATGATTTGTTTCGCAAGTTTATTTTGTCCTAATCCATTAGCATTTAAACCGGTAGTAAATTCATTCTCTTCATTATACTCAAACTTAATAATAGAAAATCTTTTATCTTCGCCATCTCTAAATACATTAAAGAAATATGTAGCTTTCTCTTCCCAAAAATAGAATATCTTTGGATTTCCTTCCTGATCTCGCGCATTTATCATCAATTCACAGATTGTATCACCTTGCATAGATATGTCTATGTACATTTGGAAGTCTGTACTATCATTCAGCGATAAGAAATACAATCCATTTATATTATCATGGCTCAAAACAGTTTTCTCATGGTATTGTTTCCATCCATTATTCCAAGTAATATACTCTGCACAATTTCCAATGCCTGCAAAGCATAGCATAAATGCAAATAAAAGTGATTTCTTCATATTGGTAAAAATTATTTTCTTTTAACGATGGATATTTGATTTATTTTATCATTTTCCTCTTTCATAATCAACATGAGAGAGTCGCAATTGTTTCCTGTTTTTCGCAAAATTCCATATTCCTCGAAATCTTTACCTTCCTCTTTTGTATACAACAAAGAATCATTCCTTATCTCATATTGATAAGCCTTTCGAATATCATCTTTTTTGTCTGTAAAGGATTGTGCAAAATCAACAATTCCACCCTTGGTTTCTGTAACTAAGGAATCATTGTCAAAAGTCAATGTCATTTCCATATCTGATACTAAAATCTCTGCAAAAGCTAATGCAAATGGGTCGTTTTTCATATCTTCATCCTCATTTAATAATTGTTTGAGGAGTGAAGAACAATCTGCATCATATGTACCTTGTAGATCTTCGTTTGTGATACCACTTTGATTTTTGGTACAAGAAACCATTACGGCAACTGCCATAAAAATTAAAAATAACTTTTTCATGATTATTTAAATTTAAATTAACAAAAAGTGCGAGTCTCTTATCGCGCAACCAAGGCAGCCCTGCAAGGAAACCTTTGCCTGTTCTAAGAAACTCACACAAGATGAGCATCTATTATGAACAGGCAAGGCATACCTATAGATATGCTGCCACATATTATTTCTGTGCATTATTTCCGTCAGTTTTGCAGGGCTTTCGGTTTGCGCGAAATAATAGTAATGCTTATTATTTTAATATGTTGTTGCGCAACGCTTTGCGCTTGTCTTTCTCCGGTTTAGCGTCTCGGAGAGGGACGTGTATTTTATTTTACATCAGTTGGCGTTATAATGATTGCGCCAGATATTCATCGCCCATTAGGTATAACCCGGTAGCCGGATCATGCAACTCGCTGCAAAGAGGCGAAGTATAGAATAAGTCCAAGGCTTGGGATGCACTGATACCTCTCTGTTCGCTCACACGCGTAACCACGCGCCCGATCTTATTCCACATTAATACATTGCTTAACATACCAAACTCTCCTTAAAATGCAGGCACTCATCAATAGCCTGTTGGTTGAGAATACAAATCTGATGATTGGGCTGGTGTTTGCTCAGTTCGCTCAATGCAAACTCTGCTGTTGCCGTACCTGCAATATAGGCTTCTACCATGTCAATGACGCGGTCATTGGCTATTCCGCCTTCTATGCAGTCATAGTTCGCCCACGGACGTTTACCGGTGCGGCTGTTCGCAATGAAATTGAGCCAGTCACTATCGTATTTGGGAAAGAAAAGATAAGAATACTTTTTGCGCAGAGCACCCATATCCAAAGTATAAACAGAAAGAATTTTATCCGCTTTACGGCGACGAGCCATGCGGTCTGCCCATAACTCGGCTTGCTCTCGCATAGCCGTGACATAGAAACCCTGCCCGAAATCCAAGCCGGGACGGCCTGCACTCACTAACGGATGCTCAATAGGTTCTGTTCCGCCGTGATAAACTTCTATGATGCCTTCTGTTCCCATAATTCAAGCGTTTGGATAATATCTTGTGTGACATTCTCGCGGCTCTCGCTATGCAATACCTCATAGCACGGGAATATATATTCGTCTATCAGGTTAACGCGTTTCATCCTCTGATAAACCTCCGCTGCCGGTTGCCGCAAGGCTATAGCTACAGACTCCACGCAGGATGCCGCAAAGATATTGCGGTTTTCGTTTCCGGATGGTGTATATGTATATGTCTCACTCATGTCTTTGCAACTTTCTTATCCCTAAAGGGAACGATTAATTGCATTTTTCGGCTGCAAAGTTACAATAAAAAAATGACATACGCAAGAACGTACATCATTTTTGTGGCATTTTTCCCATCTCGTTGTTTCGACCTTCTGCCGCCAATACCGACCGGACAAAAACTTGTTTCAGCGGATTTTCGGCTTACTCCGTATGTAAATATTTTCTTTTTATATTTCGGTCTTCTCCCGCTCATTGGTCGGTGAAAGTTATGAACAATTCTTTCGGCACTCTCCGTTGTGATCGTTCATCTATTAATGTCATCCATTTGCGAAAAGTAAACTTAGGAGGAGGATTTTTATATCACCTTTTCAAGTAAAAAAGGAATTACACCTACATATGTCACTATTTGCTTCAAATTTAGTTGCAATTGCAACCATTCTTAAAGTAAAATTCGCTGCAAAAGTACTGCGTTGTTGTGCAACCTATTTGCACTACGAATATAAATCGTGCAAAAAAGTGAAACGCGTCTCCCATTTTTTTAGCGATGCTTTTTCCTCTATTGAAGGAAGGGCGGATTGGACCTCTTCAATAAGTTGCTTAATCTCATATTCCGCGACACCCATCGGTTGGCTAAAGCCACGGAGAGAGAACCGAACTTTCTCATTACTCTTGGTCGGACAAAGCAGCAAACCAATAGTGGGATTGTCTTGTGGTGATTTAAGGTATTCATCTACGGCAGAGATATAGAAATTCAGTTTACTAACGAACTCGGGAATAAACTCTACCGCTTTTAATTCAATAACTACATATCTATGCATTTTGAGATGATACATCAACAAATCCATCTTATATTCATCACCATCTACCATAATGCGGTATTGCCTTCCTACAAAAGCAAAGCCACGTCCCATTTCCATTAGGAACTCAACCACATGTTCTGTAAGTTTATCCTCGATGGCACGTTCGTTTTTCAGTTCTTTTGTACCTAAGAACCCGAAACTATATGGATCTTTGAAAGCGTACCGTGCAAAATCGGAATCTATTGGAGGCAGTGTGCCGCAGAAATTGGTTATCGCTTTGCCTTTGGCATTCTTGTAGCCGGCTGCCACATTAGCTAACATCACATCTCGGCTCCATCCCTGTGCAGCTGTTTCCATAATATAAAACGCACGTTCAGGGAGAGATTTAACCTTAGGCAGTAACGATATATGATGATACCATGTAATTTGTGCAAGCGGCACTTGCACAAATATTTCACCATCTTTTTCTAATTTTGCAAGTGGCGCTTGCAAAATTGGTGTGTTGTCATTCTCGGCAAGCGCGACTTGCCAAAATTCATCCTCTTGTAATTTTGCAAGCGGGACTTGCAAAAATGGGAAATCGGGATATTCGGCAGCAAATTGCTTCATATAACCAAGATTTCGTTCCGAATAACCATCATCTTCAGGAAAACGATGTCGTAAATCTTGTGATAATTGCTTAATGACCTGAGTTCCCCATCCCAATTCTTTTTGCTTGAGCAGAATGTCACTTCCGATCTTCCAATAGAGCGCAAGCATCTCTTTATTTACATTGAGAACGGCTTGCAGTTTTGAACGCTCAATAAGCGAAATGATTTCGTCACGCCAATGAGGGTATTCTTGCGGAATAATCTCCTGATAATTTCTTTCTATATTAGCCATCGTTGAATGTATTATCAATTTATATAAATCGTGCATTTGGGTGATTTTGGTTGCTATCTGCTGCCGCAATTCAGCCGGTTGGAGCACTTCTACATCAAACATCGGTCTAAAGCATAATGTCGTATGAGTTTTTGTTTGGTTACCGGCATCGTGTTTTTCTTTTGGCTTGCAAAGTTACAACAAAAAAATGACATACGCAAGAACGTACATCATTTTTGTGGCATTTTTCCCGTCTCGTTGTTTCGACCTTCTGCCGCCAATACCGACCGGACAAAAACTTGTTTCAGAGGATTTTCGATGGCGCATTGAGGGCGCGTAAGGGGCATATAGGGGGCGTTTCAGGACCATCCTAGACTTTGTTGCTCAAAATCTGCTATAATCGTTTATATATCAACAAGTTACAAAGAACGCAAAAAGCAGCAAAAAACGCCGTTTTTACGATTTCATTTGCCGATATACACGTAATAGTTGACTATCGGTTGACCGTCGGCTGACCGTCGGGATTGGCTGCAAAAACAATGCAGAGATACTGCTTGTTTGAGAGAAGGATGAGAGATGGATGAGAGGGGAGGCGATTTTGGGCAAAAGATGGCCGGAATAGTCGCTCGGTCATCTCTCGGTTGTGAGTCGCTCTTCGCTCGGTGCACGGGAGTACGGATGTAAGAACTTACGTCACTCGACAATCAGTTTGATGCGGAAGCCGCGGGTGGTGGGTTCTTCGATGAGTTCCTTCACCTGCGGACGGAGTGATGCACGGGCGGCGTCGGTCAGAGGCGAGGCGCTGAGGTGCTCCACCATGAAATCCAATGCCGTCACGCCGGAGAGTTCGGTGTGCGTCAGGCGCAGCGTGAGCGGACGGAAAGACTGCATGTGGGTGAAGAGCATCTCCTTGACCAGCGAATAAGCCAATTCGGCTTTCTCGGTGATGTTGTACTTGAGGCAGAACTGGTTGAGCCCGGTGTGGATCTGCAGGTAATCGAAGTCGTCCGAGTCAATCTCATAGACGAGTTTCTGGATGCGGTTGACGAACGCCTTGGTAGCCGAATGGACGGGGTGTTCGAAGATCTGTTCGGGCGTGCCGTCCTCGTAGATGATACCTTCGTTCATGAAGAAGATACGTGTGCTCACGTCGCGTGCGAAACGCATCTCGTGGGTGACAATCAGCATGGTCAGACCGCTTTTCGCCAACTGGCGGATGACGGAGAGTACTTCGCCTACCATCGTCGGGTCAAGCGCCGAGGTGGGTTCGTCGAAGAGGATGACATCCGGGTGCATGGCAAGCGAACGGGCGATGGCCACGCGCTGTTTCTGTCCGCCGGAGAGGGAGGACGGATAGACATCCGCCTTCTGTGCCATGCCTACTTTCTTGAGCAGCTCCATCGCTTCCTCCTTGGCTTGTGCCTCAGGCATTTTCAGCAGCTGCATCGGGGCGTAGGTGATGTTCTCCAGCACGGTCATGTGCTCGAAGAGATTGAAGGACTGGAAGACCATGCCCATCTTACGGCGCAGCTTGTCCAGCGGATAGCCGGGCGCGGTGATGTTCTCGCCGTTGACGATGATCTCGCCCGAGGTGGGCGGTTCGAGCATGTTGATGGCCCTGAGAAGCGTACTCTTGCCGGTGCCCGAAGGACCGATGATAGAGATTACTTCGCCTTTGTCTATGGTGCAGTTCACATCCTTGAGGACAGTCAGAGACGAGCCGTCCGGATTGATGAAGGTTTTGCTCAAATGTTTGATGGTTATCATAGGATGTACGATTTACGAATGTACGATTATTTGCGTAGGAGGCACAGGCTCAGGGTCTTGCGGATGAGCCAGGCGAGGATGAAATAGATGATTGTGATGACGAGCAGCGGGATGAGCGCATCGAACGTGCGGGAACGGATGAGGTCACTGGCACGCGTCAGGTCGGCGATAGCAATATAACCCACGATGGAGGTGTTCTTCAGCAGCGAGATACATTCGCCTGTGTAGAGCGGCAGACCTTTGCGCAGCGCCTGCGGGAAGACGATGCCCATGAAGGTCTTGAAGGGCGTGAAACCGAGACTCAGTCCGGCTTCGGTCTGTCCTTTGGGGACCGCGGAGATAGAGGTGTCGAAGATACTTCCTGCCGAGGACGCAAAGCACATGGCGAACGCTATGATTGCGACCAGTGTAGCACTCATGCCGGAGTTGGCGAAGACTACATAGAACAGGATGAGCAGCAGGACGAGTGTCGGTATGCCGTTGATGAAATCGCCGTAGAGGTCCGCCAGCCCGCGCAGCCATCTGCGCTTGGAGCGACGGCAGGCACATACACCAATGCCGAGAATAGTACCTAAAAGAATGGCAAAGAACGTAATCTTGATAGTCTCCACAAGGCCGTCCCAGATGAGTTTGATTCGGTTCTCTTTGATGAGGTTCATGTGAATGCGCTCACCCAGCCCCATACGTGCGTCATGGGAGTGGTCCACGATGAAATAGCCCGGGTGGCATTTATAGTACGGGTTGGTGAAATCCATCGATTTCTGACGTTCCTCCGTGATAAAAAGACAGCCGGAGAACACATCCGCCTTGCCGGTGTTGATTGCCATGATAGCCGAGCCGATGTCCACAAGCTGTATCTCAAAGGGTCTGCCGACGGAATGCGCAAAACGCTGGAGGATATCGACATCCAAGCCTTGCCACTTACCGCCTTCGCCCACATAACTGATCGGGGCTATATTCACGGCGCAGACACAATACAGGGGCTTGGCTCCCTCGGGAATGGTATAGGCAGGCTCCTCCACATAAGGTCCGCCGTTAATCCAGTAGTTGGTGATGTCTTCCAGCGGAGCAGAGGCAAGGAAAGCGTTGAGTTGCTCGGCTATCTCGGTGTTGCCTTTGCGGATGGCAAAAGCCACATCGAAACACTCGTCGCCGACAAAGGCTTTCTTCATGCCCAGACGCTTCATATCCGCCTTAGTGAGCATCACTTCGTCGCTCACATAGACATCGGCGTGCCCTTGCCGCACAGCCTGCACGCCATCGGCTTCATTGGCTACAAGAAAAAGCTGCACGTCGGTGCGTTTCTCGTACTTCTGTTGGTAATAACTGCCGTTGGAGGCTGCCAGTACAAGGCCGGTGAGATCCTCTTCCGATTTGGGCTCCCGAAAGTCCTCACCACCGGAACAAGCTGATAGCAGTCCGGCGAAAGCAAGAAGCAGGAGTGTCAGTCGATACATTTTCATTGTTGTGTATTGTGTGTCAGTTGTTTTTTCTTGTGTATTCTCCATCCGTTGCCATCCAAAGAATCTCAATGGGATGGTAGGCGTGTATGCCGGTGGTGTCGGCTATCTGGGTGCGGCAGGAGGTGCCCGGTGCAGCGACATAGATAGAGGGATTCGATGCTTGGGCTTTCTTCAGAGCCGGTACCAGCGTGGTATTGGCTACGCGCATGGAGTCCTCATAGTGCTTCGCTTCGTAGCCGAAGGAACCCGCCATGCCGCAGCAGCCGGAAGGAATGACATGTACCTCTAATCCTTTGACGAGCCGCAGCAGCGAGGCGGTTTTCTCGATGCCTACCAACGCTTTCTGGTGGCAATGGCCGTGCAGCCACAGTTCGCCTTGCAGTTCGCCGAAAGCTTCTTGAGACAGCCGTCCGGCTTCCACTTCGCGCATCAGAAACTCGTCGTAGAGCAGGCAGTTATGACCCAGTTGTCGGGTATCCTCACGCAGGCTTTCGGGCACCAGACGCGGGTACTCGTCGCGGAAGGAGAGGATGCACGAAGGCTCGATACCCACCAGCGGCGTGTCAGCGGAGATGAGGTCTTTGAGCAGTTCCACATTGCGTTTTGCATAGCGAGAAGCCTGTTTGAGACAGCCCTTGCTGATTGCCGCCCTACCGCTCTCTACGTGCTTGGGGATAACCACATGATAGCCGAAGCGTGTCAAGAGTTGGGCGAAACGCAATCCTAATTCTGCTTCCGAACGGTTTGTGAACTCGTCGGCGAAGAGATAGACGGTTTTAGTTGAAAGTTGAGAGTTGAAAGTTGAAAGTTGATTATTCACCAGCCACCGCATGGAGTGGCGGCTGAGGGTGGGAATATGCCGTTCGGCAGCGAAGCCTACTATCCGCTTGATAGCCGCCGAGGTCCAACGGTTGGTAGCAAAGAAATTATAGATACCGGGGATAAGTCCTCCGAGCGTCTCGATGTCCGCCATGTGCGCTACCAGCCATGTGCGGAAAGGCACATGCGAGTGGTCGTACCGCTCTTGCAGGATCTCGCTTCTGAGACGCGTCATGTCCACGTTGCTCGGGCACTCGCTATGGCAGGCTTTGCACGCCAGACAGGAGTCCAGCACCGTTTTTACTTCCTCGGAATAGATGCCGTCCGGCGAGTTGGCAATCATCTCACGGAGCACGTTCGCCCTCGCGCGGGTGGAGAATAGTTCGTCGCCCGTTGCTTTGTAAGCCGGGCACATCGTACCGCCTATGACCGCCGACTTGCGGCAGTCCCCGGCACCGTTGCATTGCTCAAGCAGAGGGAGCCAACCCCTCCCCTTCCCTCCCCCCAAGGGAGGGGGAACTGACTGCGGAGTATCAGTTGTGCCTTGAGGAGCGAACCTCAGATATTCGTCCATCGGCGGGGTGTCCACAATCTTACCCATATTGAATAGCCCTTCGGGGTCCCAGGTGCGTTTGAGGCTGCGCATCATCTCATAGACCTCCTTGCCGTACATCAGCGGGATAAACTCGCCCCGCAGGCGTCCGTCGCCGTGTTCGCCGGAGAGACAGCCATGGTGTTTCTTCACCAGTGCCGCAGTCCGTTCTGCCACCTGACGGAAGAGTTGGCGGTCATGCTCTTTATGCAGGTCCAGCACCGGGCGCAGATGCAGCTCGCCCGTAGATATATGTCCGTAATAGACGCAGTCCAGTCCCAGTTCCGCCATCATCGCCCGGAAGTCTTTCATGTAGGCTTCCATCCGCTCCGGCGCTACCGCGGTGTCTTCCACCACGCCGACGGGTTTGGCGTCGCCCGACATGGCTGACAGCACGCCCAAGCCTGCTTTACGCAGCGCCCATACGCGGCTCACGTCGTTGCCATAGACGGTGGTGACGGTATGCGGAATGCCGGACTGCTTCATCGCTTCCATGAACGCCTCAGCCTGCTTGTCCAGCGCCTCACGTGTCGCGGCTCTGAACTCCGCCACGATGATTGCAGCCGGCGTGCCATCGACAAAGAAGAGGTTCTTGCTTGCTTCTATGTTCGTGCGGGCGAGGTCGATGATCTTGCCGTCAACCAGTTCCACGGCGGTAGGCTGGCAACCCAATGCAATAAGGTTGGTGCGCCAGCTTTCGTCCATTCCGTTCAGGTGTACGCAGACCACCATCTGCTCTTTCGGCGGCAAGACATCCAATGAGAGAGTGATCTCCGTCACGAAACAGAGGGTGCCTTCCGAGCCCGTGATGAGTGCAGGCAGGTTGAGGTCCCTGCCCTCGCCATAGACATCCAGACACTCGTCTATCGCATATCCGCACGAACGGCGGCGGATAGACTCGTCCGGAAAGGCATCCCGTACCGCCTGCATCACTTGTCCGTCCTTCTGCCATCCGCGCAGTTGCGCCAAGATAGCATCCATCAAAGCCCCCTCTCCTTCGTACATCGTACATCCGTTCTTCGTACATTGCACTTCGTGCATTGTTCCGTCCGCTAACATGACCCGCAGTCCCACTACATGGTGGCGCGTGGAGCCATAGACGAGGCTGTGCGTGCCGCAAGAGTTATTACCCACCATGCCGCCTATGCAGCAGCGGTTGGAAGTAGAGGTCTCCGGCGAGAAGAACAGCCCGTACGGACGGAGCGCGATATTCAGTTCGTCACGCACTACGCCGGGTTGCACGCGGGCTATGCGCCGTTCGGGGTCGATGGAGAGGATACGGTTCATGTACCGGCTCACATCCACCACAATACCGCTGCCCACCACCTGACCGGCTATACTCGTTCCGCCGGCACGGGGAATGAGGTGCGTCTTGCGCCGGCGTGCTTCGTCTATCAGCGCACGCAGGTCGTCCTCCGTCTTGGGGTACGCCACTGCCAGCGGCATCTCGCGATAGGCACTCGCGTCCGTGGCATACGCCATCCGGTGCAGCGCGTCGGTATGTAGCAGGGGAGCGGTCATTGCCTATAATTGCTTTACAGGGAAGTCAAAATAAGTATCGGGGAAAGGCTCGTTGCGGAGCGTGAAATGCCACCACTCGCTGTCTATCGGCTCAAAGCCGTGACGGAGCATCGCCTTGCGCAAGGTGAGACGGTTCTCGGACTGGCGGTAGAGCTTGCAGGGGTAGTCCGGGTGGCTCTCCTCGCCGAACCAATCAAACGGCGAGCCCATGTCCAACTCCTTGCCTGTAGCCGCATCGATGAGCGTCAGATCGACCGTCGAACCGCGCGAATGGGAAGAGCGCGCATAGATATAGCCCTGCTCAAAGAGCAGCGACTTGTCCACCATGGGGTAGAAAATCTTCTTCATCGCCGTGTCCTGCACGTTCTCCGCCCAGCGGATGAAATGGTTGACGGCGGTCTGCGGGCGGTAGGTGTCCCAAATCTTGAGGCGGTAGCCGTATGCTTTCAGTTCATCGCTGACGGCTTTGAGCGAGTCTGCCGCCTGGCGTGTCATGAGCGCCACCGGCTGCTCGTAGCCGTCGATACGTTCGCCTACGAAATTATACGTGCTGTAATAGCGGATCTCCAAAATCGCATCGGGAATGATGTCTGTCAGATTGACAAACGCACTGCTGTCCTTCTCCGGCTCGGGAGCAGGCTGCTGTTTTTGGCACGAGAGCAACAATATAAGGGACAAAGGGACGATGTACAATGTACGAAGGACGGATGTACGATGTACGAAGGACGATGTACGAAGATATTTCATAAGTTGATGTATGATTTGGTTGGTATTCATTAAAAACGCCGCAAAGGTACAAAAAAAATTGCATATATGCAAAAAAAAACTGAATGAAGACGAAAAAAAGAGAGTGTGTTTATGAAACACACCCTCCTTCGGATTTAGCAGAACTACTCTGCTATAAATTAGTTTGCGGGAGCCCATTTGCAACGGACGGGCGAGACGATGGCGCCTTCTTTCTTGAGTTCGGCAAAGGCTTTGTCCACCTCCTTGCGGTCTGCTCCGAGCGCGGTGGTTACCTCGCCAGCCGAAACCGGCTTGCCTGCTGCACGCATGGCAGCTAATACTTGCTCCTTCATTACATCATTTCGATGAGGAAGTTCTCATAACCCAGTTTGTCGATGTAGTTGAGGTACTGCTTCTCCCAAGCCATGTGCTCTACCTCGCCGTCGATCCATTTCTGGATGAGTTTCTGGGTGGGGTAGTCATCGGAGAAAGCGGCAGCCAGTTCGCTGAGCTCCTTGATGGCGTTCTCGTTGTAGTCGGTCTCAATCTGCTGTTTCGGGTCGTCGTAGAACGGGAACTCGATGGTCTTCATAGCCTCCTGGAGATCAGCCGGTTTGCAGCCGAGCTCTACCAGACGGTTGAGAACCTCTTCTGCCTCGTCCCACTCTTCCTCTGCTTCCTCTTTCCACTTGTCAGCGAGTTTGTTCCAGCCGTTGAGACGGTCGTACGCCGAGAAAGCGAAATGCTGTTTGCTGTTACCAAACCATACTGCGCCCAGATATGCCAGGCCTTTCAATGCTTCTTCTTTGCTCATGTCGCGTTCGGCAATCGGTGTGCATTGGTTCATACCGCTCCGCTAAATGAACGGGCAACCGATGCCTCCGCTCTCCCCACCACAACTTTGCAAGTTGCGTCGGGGACCCTCTATGCCGAGTGAGAGGGAATAAGGTTAATATAAGTTAATTATAAAAGTTTTACTATTTCTGCCTCGATGTCTTCGGGTTTGGTGGTGGGTGCGAAACGTCCTACTACCTTGCCCTCTTTGTCCACGAGGAACTTGGTAAAGTTCCAGCGAATGTCGGAGTCCTTCTTGTAAGTCTTGCTGATGCCTTTGAGCATCGTAGCGGTAGCTTTGGCTTTAAAGCCTTCGTATTTCTCCTCCGGACCGTTCTCCTTGAGGTAGGTGAATACCGGGCTCTCGTTCTCGCCGTTCACCTCTATTTTCGCGAACTGCGGGAAAGATACTTTGTATTTCAGCTGGCAGAAAGAGACGATCTCTTCTTCCGTGCCCGGAGCTTGCTGACCGAACTGGTTGCAAGGGAAATCAAGGATTACCAGCCCCTGGTCCTTGTATTTCTTATAGAGGTTTTCGAGTGCCTCGTACTGGGGCGTAAAGCCGCAGCCTGTAGCAGTATTAACAACTAAGAGAACTTTGCCTTTGTAGTCCTCCAACTTCACTTCATTCTTCTTGGTGTCCAACACCGTAAAATCATAGATACTCATAACTGTAAGTAATATTATTAATAAATTTTTCATCCTATTCTTTTTGTATTTATATCGTTTACGATACAAAAGTACTGCTTTTTATTTATTCTGGCAAATTTTACGGTCATTTATACTTATTTTCTTAATGATAGTATATCTTTTATTAAAAACTGTTATGTAGCGCGCTCCAGTTTTGCATGAGTCAGAAGGAGCGTTTTAGTACCTTGTGTGTCAAAATTGATTTCTATCTTGTCATTCTCCGTCACCTCGTCGCGGTAGATGCGCGTTACTGTACCTTCTCCGAAGACACGGTGAGCGACCCGGTCTCCGGCTTTCCAAACAGAAGAGGCTATCTCGCTTGTTGCGCCGGATACAGGCCTTGTCGGGTTGGTCGGCATAGTCCGCCCCGTCGTAATGACCGGATTAGCCGGGTTGGCTGGCATAGTCGGGCGGGTTGGAGCCGTTACCTTTTCCCCTTCGCTCACTGCTCTTGTCATTTCAAAATACCGCTTGTCTATATCATTCAAGAACCTGCTGGGCGAATTGAAGGAGAAAGAGCCGTTGCGGAAACGTTGCCGCGCGAAAGAGACATAACATTGTTCCATCGCCCGTGTGATCGCCACATACAGCAGCCGCCGTTCTTCTTCTATATCCTGCGGTCTCACGGCAAACTGGGAGGGGAAGAGGTTCTCTTCCATTCCAACAATGAACACAACAGGGAACTCCAGCCCCTTCGCGGCATGAACGGTCATTAATGTGACGCGTTCCGTCGTGTCTGTCAGATTCTCGTCCTGGTCTGTCAGGAGACTTACTTCGCTCAAGAAATCCGTTACCGGAGTGAAGTCTATACCTTCGTTCTGCCTTCCTTCCACAAACTCATGAATAGCATTCAACAACTCCTGTACGTTCTGCGCGCGGTCGATTCCTTCCGCCGTACGGTCGAGTGCCAGAGCCGTCATCACGCCGGACGTACGCATTACCATCTCTGCAAAACGGAAAGCATCCATCTCCTCGCTTTGTTCGTGATAGCCGTCTATCAGAAGTGCGAAAGCCTGCAGTTTCTTTTTCGTAGCCGCGCTCACGTCCAGCCCTGTCTCGTCCGGGTCCCGCATCACATCCAGATAACAACGGTGGTGTTCAGTCGCGTTCGCCGACACTTTTTTCATCGTCGTCTCCCCTATCCCTCTGCCCGGGAAACCTACTATACGGAGGAGTGCTTCGTTATCTCGCGCGTTCACAGCCAGACGGAGATAGCCCAGGGCGTCTTTGATCTCTTTGCGTTGGTAAAACGACGTCCCGCCATAGATGCGGTACGGGATGTTGAGTTTGCGCAACTCTCCTTCTATAACACGGCTCTGCGCGTTCGTACGGTATAGCACGGCGAACGAGTCATACCCTTTATGTTTCATCCGCTGAATTTTCATCGCTACGCCGAGTGCCTCTGTCTTATCGTCCATGTATGGTTGCAAGTTCAGCGGGGCACCTTCCTCTTTCTCGGAGTAAACCGTCTTTTCTATCTGATGCACATTCTTGTGTATCAGCGAATTGGCCGCGTTAACGATCGTTTGTGTGGAGCGGTAGTTGCGCTCTAATTTAAAGAGCCGTGCATTCGGATATACTTGGCGGAAATTGAGGATGTTCCGTATGTCCGCGCCCCGGAAAGAGTAAATACTTTGCGCGTCGTCTCCTACAACGCAGATATTGTTCTGCGGCTCTGCCAGTTTTTTCACCAGTTGGAACTGAATGTAGTTGGTGTCCTGATACTCATCCACCAGGATATACTGAAACTGCTGTCTGTATTTCTCCCGTGCCTCGGGACAGACTTCCAGCAGACGCAGCATATTGATCAGCAGGTCGTCAAAATCCATAGCGTTCGCTGCTTTCAGCCGTATCTGATAGAGTTCATAAACCGTAGCGAACTCATACATCCTCGCTTCCCGGTCCTCCCGCAGCAGTTGCTGGTTCATGCAATACTCCCTCGGACCTATTCCTCCGTTCTTTGCCATCGAAATCCGGCTCTGCACCGCACCGGGCTTGTAAACCTTCTCATCCAGTCCGCGTTCCTTGCATATCCCTTTGATCACCGATTTCATGTCCGGAGTGTCGTAGATAGAGAAATCGCGCGTGTAACCCAATTGCTCCGCGTACGGGCGCAGAAGGCGCGTACACACACTATGGAAGGTACCCATCGCCAGATAGCGCGCGTCGCGGGCGTCCACAAGACGCATGATACGTTCTTTCATCTCCCGCGCCGCTTTGTTGGTAAAGGTCAACGCCATGATGCGTCCGGCGGGAACGCCCTGCTGCAGCAGGTATGCAATACGGTAGGTAAGCACCCTTGTCTTGCCCGAACCGGCACCCGCTACGATGAGCGATGCACCTTCGGTATATGTCACTGCCTCGCGTTGCGAGTCATTCAACTGATCTAAAAAATTCATAATTCGGCCGCAAAGGTACGAAAAAATTTTGATATGTGCAAAAAAAGTTGTACCTTTGCAGCCGATTTATGTTACCAGTCGATTTCATAGAGAGCATGCACCAGCAGTTAGGCACCGAGGCTGAGCTGTTGATCCGGGCTTTGGAGAGCGAGCCGGTCACTTCTATCCGGCTTAATTCCAAACTGGACGTGCTTACTTTTGAGTGTGACACGGACGAAGTGCCCTGGCACCTCGACGGGTACTATCTCTCCGAGCGGCCGCCATTCACGCTGGATCCGCTCTTCCACGCCGGATGTTATTATGTTCAGGAGGCTTCTTCGATGTTCCTTCAGCAGGTGCTTGAGCAGTATGTGGACTCGTCGTCTATCGTACTCGACCTCTGCGCTGCGCCCGGTGGCAAATCCACTCTTATCAGCGAATATCTCGGTTCCGACGGACTCTTGATCAGCAACGAAGTAGTGCGTCAGCGTGTGTTTATCCTCTCTGAGAATATTCAGAAATGGGGCAACGGCAACACGGTTGTCACTCATAACACCGCCGAAGAGTTCGGAGACAGGTGCCGGCATCTGTTCGACTGTATTCTGGTGGATGCGCCATGCTCCGGCGAGGGCATGTTCCGCAAGGACGAGCAGGCACGGACCGAATGGAGTCTGAAAGCCGTCAAGCAGTGCGCCGAGCGGCAACGTGCCATTCTCATGGATGTATGGGACGCGCTCAAACCCGGAGGCATTCTGATCTACTCCACCTGCACTTTCAATACCGAAGAGAACGAGAAGAACGTAGAATGGATCGCCGACACGCTGGGTGCCGACATCCTGCCTATCGACTATGAGCAGGAGTGGGGTATTACGGAGGGTTCTGTCGGTTACCATTTCTATCCTCATAAGACCCGCGGCGAGGGGCTGTATATATGCGCGCTGCAGAAGCATGCGGACGAGCCTGTGAGTCCTGCCAAGATCAAAGCGAACAAGAAAGAGACCGCCATGTCGCATCCGGAGTACCTGCCCGTCATGCGCAGTTGGCTGCAACACCCGGACGACTGGGCAATCCGCTATTCCGACCGTTTCGCCACGGCTTATCCCTTGAAATACAAAGAGATCATCGACTGGCTCTCGACGCAGCTGACCTGTATCTCCACGGGGTTCGGTCTGGGCGAGGAGCGCGGCAAGAGTATCGCTCCGCAGCACAGCCTAAGTATGGCGAAAGACTTCCGCAAGGAAGCCTTCCCTAATATTGCACTGACGCGCGAACAAGCCCTGTCTTATCTCAGGACTGAGGCTTTGACCCTCCCCGATGTGCCCCTCGGCCTCGTCCTTTTGACCTATGAGGGTGTCCCCCTCGGTTTCGCGAAGAACGTCGGGAGCCGCCAGAACAACCTTTATCCGAACGAGTGGCGGATCCGCCACCTGTAGAGGGGTTCAGAAAACGCTCAATCCTTTTCCAATACACCATATCCTCCGGTGAGACCAGCGTCATGGCTTCGCCGCTGTTCTCCGCTCTGGCGGTACGGCCGATACGGTGAACGTAATCCTCCGGGTCGTGCGGTACGTCATAATTGATCACGAGCGGTACGTCCGTCACGTCTATACCTCGTGCGACTACGTCGGTTGCCACCAGGACTCCTACCTTGCCGTTCCGGAAGTCCAGCATCACCTGGTCTCTCTCCGCCTGCTCCAGATCGCTATGCATTGCGCGCGCGTCAATATGTAACGAACGCAACGTGCGCGTGAGCTCTTTCACACGCTGTTTCTTGCCGGCGAACAGGATCACCTTGTTCAAAGGTGCTCCTGTAGTTGAGAGTTGAGAGTTGAGAGTTGAGAGAACCGCTTCCACTTTTTTGTTCTCCTCCACAAACTCATGCATCTGGTGGATCGTCTCGGGCGGACGTGAGACGGCTATCTGCACCTCTTTGGGGTCACGCATGATTGCTTTCGCCATGCGGCGGATGTTGTCCGGCATGGTAGCGGAAAACAGGATCGTCTGGCGGTCCTTGGGTAGTTTGCGGACGATTGTCATGATATCGTCGTAGAAGCCCATGTCGAGCATCCGGTCGGCTTCGTCCAGAATGAAATACCTGACGCCGGAGAAATCAATGTCGTATATATTCATTTGGCTGAGGAGGCGTCCCGGAGTAGCTATGACGATGTCCGCTCCTTTCTGCAGTCCGGTCACTTGCGTTCCCCAGGCTCCGTTGTCCTTGCCGCCATAGACAGCCACGGAGGAGAAGGGGACATAAAATCCGAATCCCTCCATCTGCCGGTCTATCTGCTGCGCCAGTTCGCGTGTAGGCGCCATAATGATAGCATTCAGTTTGTCCGGGTCATGGTCGTCGAAGGCAAGGTTAGTGAGCAACGGCAGGATATATGCCGCTGTCTTGCCCGTTCCTGTCTGGGCGCACGAAATCACATCGTGACCCTCCAGGATGATCGGTATTGTCTTTTCCTGCACCGGGGTACACTCGTCGAAGTGCATGTCCCACAACGCATCCAAGACCTCATCACTTAGTGCTAATTCGTCAAAATACATTTACTTATTTTTCACATTTACCATTTATTTCTCCCAGCCGTCGAAGATCTCGGGTCCGTAGATATTGTCTTCTCCTGGTTCATGCAGCGGTGCCCACAGTTGTGCGAAGAACGGGTTTTGCTTTGCAACGCGGTCCCAGTGCCAAGGAATAGTTGAAAGTTGAAAGTTGAAAGTTGAAAGTTGAGCATTCATCTTCTTGATGGTCTTCTCGTCATAGGGGAGAGGCATGTCGTAGGGCGACCAGTGTCCGCCGAGGAGGATGAGACGCGGTGTAGCTTCGAACGTGTTTCCGTTCGCGTCCTCCCATAGTATCTGTGTGTCCCATAGGTCGAGTCCTTTCAGTTCCTTCTTCTCCGGCGCTTTGTCTCCTTTTGCCGTTCCGAGGCATTTGCCTCCGCGGAAAAGCGCCGCCTTGCGCAGGTCGTCCATACTCAGTTCCTCCATGGGTTTGGACTCGTCGTAGCCGTGATCCAAGAGCACAGGTGTCTCGCTGTTGTGGCTCACGTCGAAATGCGCCCAGTCGGGAATAGCCTTGTATGCCTCGAGCGATCCGTAATAAGCGGATATACGTTGGAGGGCTTTCGACTTTCGGCTTTCGTCTTTCGACTCTGCGCCTTTGATCCACCATTGCGTGCCGTGCTCCTTGCTGTTAGCCATGAACCACATAGCGGCTTTCACGCAATGCGGGAAGAGTTTGGCTATACGTGTCTTGGCGGCGAACTTGATTCCGCCGGGCAGAGAGTCGGCTTTTGCCATTTGGGCGAAATACTCCTTCACCGGCACGTTGGCGCGGAAATGCAGGTATTCCTCCAGTTTGTCGCCGTCAATATACCACATGCCGTGGAAATTGCGGGTAGTGAACCAGTTGGCGTTAAAAATCTTCTCCGGCTTGGGACATCCGATGCTGTCAAGCAGAAGGTTCTCGAACTCATAGTTAGAGAGGCGGTACTCTTTTCCCGAACCGATATTGTAGTATCTCTTCCAGAATTCCTCCGGCACTTCGGGCCGGCATACTCTCTCCAGAAGCCGTCCGCTGTCCTCCACCGTAGCCCATTCCAGGACGCCCCGAATAGGGACATGGAACATGATCGGGTCGTAGTTCTTCAGAATAGCCGGATAGAGTATTCCGGACTGGCGGAGGGAGACCCATTTCTTGATCCCCGAGTTGGTAATGATTCTCTCCGCCTGCACTTTGGTCAGTCCGTAATGGTCATAAGCCGACACGCATATAGGGTCTCCGGCCCTTCCCCAATGAAGCGGTTCCCGTCTGTCGCCCATCTGCGCCACCGAACCTATATATACCACTTTGGGCTGTTGGTCGTCGGGTTGCGCCAGTATGGCCTTTGTGATGTTCTCCGCTGCCGTTATGTTGGTCCTCAGCGTAGCCTTGGGACGGTAGTCCGCCTGCGGCGAGACCATGCCTCCCACATGCAGCACTATGTCTGCTCCGCTGACTCCTTTCAGCACGTCTTCGTACTTGGTCAGGTCTCCCCAGATAATACTGAGCTCCGGGTGCCGGGAGTTGAGGGGTTGCAGCAGTTCTTTGTTCTTCTTGCTGGGGCGAGCCAGGATCCGCAGCTCATAGCGGTCCGGGTATTTCAGGATCTCCGTCATGCCGGCATAGCCCATAGTGCCCGTAGCACCGGTTAGAAAAACTGTTGTTTTCATATTATTATCAATTATAAATCATAAATTATAAATCATAAATCCTCCATCACCTTTTCTTGTGCATCCAAGCGGTGGCTTTGTCCCATCGTGCTTTCGCCCGTTCCTTCATGTCAGCTCGCCATTGTGCCTCTTCCTCGGCTGCGTCTGTCATCTGTTTGTAGCTTGCCTCCGCATCCTTGTCGCTGATCACCAGCAGCTGGTCTCCTTTCTGCAACTCGCTGACGCCTGTAGGCACGAAGAAATCCTCGCCTCTGCGAACCATGACCACAAGGGTGTGCGGAGGCAGTTTGACGTCGCGGAGCGTGGAGCCTTTCGCCAGCATGTCTTCGGATACCTCTATCTCGTTAGCGGAAGACTGGATCTCGTCCGGCAGGTCAATATCGAAATACTCCAGCGTCCGTCCCTCCTGCGGCACGGTGGCCAGTTCGAGCCTTGAAGCCACATAGGTGAGCGTCGTACCTTGCACCAGCAGCGAGACGAGTGTACAGAGGAAGACGATATTGAAGACCATGTCCGCTCCCGGCACACCGTTGGCTTTGCACATGATCGCGAAGATAATAGGTACGGCACCTTTGAGCCCCACCCAACTCAGCATCAGTTTGTCTCTCTGCCGGTACTCCCGGAAAGGCAGCATGCACAGATAAACGGCTACCGGACGGGATATAAACACCATCACTATACTGATGATGAGACATGGCAGCCACACATGGTAGTCCAGAAACTCCGCAGGTTTGACCATCAGTCCCAGCATCAGGAACATCACAAGCTGGCTGAGCCATGTCAGTCCGTTGAAGAACGACTGTGTCTGCCTTTTTCGTGCGAACTTGCTATTGCCGATGATCAGTCCGCCTACATAGACCGCCAGATAGGTGTTGCCCTGGAGGTAATAAGTGACGGAGAAAATAAAGATACAAGCCGTGAGCACCATGATCGGGTACAGGGCTTCGTTTCCCAGTTTGACCCGTCTCATGAGCATGACAAGTCCCCGTCCGAAAGCGAGTCCCAGGACCGCTCCCATCACCAGCTGTATTATTATCGTCTGTACGATAGGCAGGGCTTCCACCCGGGCCCCTCCGGCAGCCTCTGCATCCATCCCCACTACGACGCTGATGAGGGTTGTAGTGAGCACATACGCCATAGGGTCGTTTGCTCCGGACTCGAGTTCCAAGAGCGGCCGCAGGTTATGTTTGAGCCCTATTCCGTTCGTGCGGAGTATGGAGAACACGCTTGCGCTGTCGGTACTGCTCATGGTCGCCGCCATCAGCAGCGCGAACCAGATAGAGACGCTCGCTACGGCGTTGATCCATCCGAAGATAAGATAGATGAGCACGCCTGTTACGACGCATGTGATAAGTACTCCCAAGGTAGCCAGCGTCACTCCGGGCACCAGGACCGATCTGATGTCACTCAGTTTGGTTTCCATTCCTCCGGTGAAGAGGATGATACACATCGCAAGCGTACTGATCGCCTGTGCGGATCCGGTCTCGATAGCCATACCTTTTCCGCCCCATACGGCGCCCAGTCCCTGGGAGCCGAACAACATTCCTACTATAAGAAACAACAACAGTGCCGGTACACCGTATTTATAACCGATCTTGTCTGCAAAGATGCTGACGAAAAACAGCAGCGACAAAATTAATAAGACTAACTCTACCTGCATTTGCTTTATTTTTTCTTACGTCTTTTCTCTTTCCAACGCTCCCACCACGATTTCTTCTTCTCCGGTTGGGCAGGGGGTGTTACCGGTTCCTGAACCGCCGGTTGTTCCGGTTCTTGCTGCACATTCGCCAGCAGGAACTCATCAATGATTCGCACTATATTTTCCTTCGGATACAGCCCTTTGAGGAGCAACGGTTTTCCTTCGGTGGGGATATACAGCACCTGCGGAATGGAGTTGATTCCGAAGACATACGCCAGTTCGCGTTCGCGTTCCGTGTCGGCTTTATAGAAAATGACCTGGTCGCAATATGTCTGGCTCAGTTCCTCCATGATCGGTGCGAGGCGTTTGCATGGTCCGCACCAAGTGGTATAGAAATCTATCACGCAGGGTTTGTCGCCCTTGTATTGCCATTCCCTGCTGTCTTTGTAATCGAATATCCTCTCGCGGAACTGCGCGGTGGTCAGATAGACCACATCCTCCGCCGTCCCTGCAAGGGCGAAGAGACAAAGAGAGAGTATCAAAAAGAATTTACGCATAGTAAGCCATTTTAAAATCGGGTACAAAGGTACAACAAAAATTGCACATATGCAAGAATAAGCGATAATTTTTAGCAAAATAGCATGAAACAAAGGGCCACAGCCCTGCTAAAATTTATCGCAGATTCTGCATATGGTCTGCAGGATGCGACCGTACTTTCGAAGGGGGCCCCATCTATGGCGGGTGAAGAGCTCCGCTCGATCGAGCGTCCTGTGGACGGTCGTAGAATATTGTCGAAGGTACAACAATGCAAAAAAGGGGACAGAACGGTTCGAGAATGAGTGCTAAATGAGTGCTAAATGAGTCGTAAATGACCCGTGAGTAAATTAGCACTCATTCGTCATTCTTGGCCACAAGGGCACGATTATTTCTCATCCCGAACATCACAATACGGTGCTACATCTATTCTACCTGCTGTCCAATCTCTTTTTTTATAACTTATTCCGCTGCAAAGGTACAATTTTTTGCAGAATTACACAAGGATTTGAGAAGAAAAATCATAAAAAGTTGCGGAATTACTTGCGTATATCATTTATTTGCAGTATATTTGCACGAAATTAACAGATGAGCACTTAACGGGAAGTGAGACAGAATGTTTTGCGAAGATATACATAGCGCGTTAGACAGCCTTGTCAGCCGTTACGACGAAGCGGTGGTGGTGATGGATGAAAGCCTTCAGCCGTCAACTGTCAGCCGTCAGCTGTTAGAAGGTCCGTGTTTATGGCTGAAGGGGGGCGAAGCGCAGAAAAAGATAGAGACGGTAGAGCGGGTGTGGGATTTTCTGCTTGAGAAAGGTGTGACGCGGCGCGGTCTGCTGGTAGCTATCGGCGGCGGTGTGTTGACGGACATAGCGGGTTTTGCAGCCTCGACCTACAAGCGCGGTATCGACTGGGTGGCTGTTCCGACCACGCTGTTAGCGATGGTGGATGCCTCGACGGGCGGCAAGACCGGCATCAACTACAGAGGGTTGAAGAACAGCATCGGTGCTTTTTATCCGCCGGTGGAGACGCTGATATGGCCCGGATGGTTAGAGACGCTGCCTGCGCGAGAGATGCTGAGCGGTTTTGGAGAGATGCTGAAGATGGGACTGGTTGATGTACGAAGGAAGGATGTACGATGTACGAAGGACAGTGACCGGCTGTGGGAGGCGTTGATGCGTTATGACTTGGACACCATGCCTATAGAGAGCCTGACACCGCTGATCAAGGCATGCGTGGAGGCGAAGGAGCGGATTGTAGCAGCTGATCCGAAAGAGGAAGGGTTGCGCAAGGTGCTGAACTTCGGACACACGTTCGGGCATGCGATAGAACAATTAATAATTCACAATTCACAATTCACAATTATTCCTCATGGTTATGCGGTGGTATACGGTATGATCGCGGAGCTGTACCTGTCCGTAGTCCGGCTCGGCTGCCCTAAAGAGCCGTTGCAGCAGCTGACGCGGCTCATGACAGAATACTACGGGCGGCCGCAGTGCAAGTGTTCCGACCGGTCCCGGTTGATAGAACTGATGCGGTGTGACAAAAAGAACGAGCGCGCAGGTGAAATCAACTGCACGCTCCTACGTGATATAGGCGAACCGGTCATCAACGAGGTGATCACAGAGCCGGAAGCCGGGGAAGCCTTGGACTACTTATTCTCGCTATAAGCCGCTACGATCTTCTTCACCAGCGGATGGCGGACGATATCCTTCTCGTTAAACTCGATCATCTTGATTCCTTTAATTCCCCGGAAGCGTTCGAGCGCGTCCCGGAGTCCGGATTTCTGGGTAGGCGGCAGGTCTATCTGGGTCATATCACCCGTGACGATCATCTTACCGCCTAATCCAAGTCGCGTGAGGAACATCTTGAGTTGCAGCGCCGTCGTGTTCTGCGCCTCGTCGAGGATGACGACCGCATCGCCGAGTGTCCGTCCTCTCATGAAAGCCAGCGGCGCTATCTGGATAGTACCTTTCTCCATGTATTCGGTCAGTTTGGCAGCAGGAATCATGTCCTGAAGCGCGTCATAGAGCGGTTGCAGATAGGGGTCGATCTTGTCTTTCATGTCTCCCGGCAGGAATCCCAGTTTCTCCCCTGCTTCGACAGCGGGACGGGAGAGGATGATGCGTCTCACCTCTTTGTTTTTAAGCGCGCGCACGGCGAGTGCGATAGCGGTATAGGTCTTGCCCGATCCGGCAGGTCCGACAGCGAAGAGGAGGTCGTTCTCTTCGTATGCTTTGACGAGCGCCTGCTGGTTGGTGGAGCGCGCATAGATAGACTTGCCGTTGACACCATGAAGGATGAGGTTGTCCGTTGCCTGCTCCTGGGGCTTGTCGCCATGCAGCAGCATCAGTATATCCTGCTCCGTAAGGCGGTTATTGCGGATGCAGAAGTTCTCGCAGAGACGGAGTGAGCGTTCGAACCGCTCGACGGCGGAGTCCGCACCCGTCACTTTGACCTGATAGCCGCGTGCGACGACACGTACATCCGGGTGCTGGTTCTTCAAGCAAAGGATATTCCCGTTATTGACCCCGTAGAAGGTCGGCGTATCGAGGGATTCCTGGAGTGTAAGTATTGTTTCCATGTACATAGAGGGCCTGGATACCGTTGCATAGCAACAGGTGAGGCACGTTTAGTTTTCTGTTATAAGTTATAGCCTGGTCGAGCGTCTTCTGTGACAGCGGTACGGTCTCGGCTTTACATTCGATGATCATGAGGGGAGATAGAAACCTCACCCCACCCCTCTCCTTAGGAGAGGGAGAGGAGAAAGTGTTAGTATAGACTACTGCGTCACATCTTTTTTTCGTCTCTCCTACCGAGATAGCCTGCTCCACGGCGATGAGGGAAGCGGGATAGCCATAGTCCTCCACCAGGCGGTGAAGGAGCTGTTGGCGGACCCATTCTTCGGGCGTAAGACGCACCCATCGCTTGCGCCACTCGCAGAAGATCTGCTCCTTGCCGTTGTATATGCGCGTGCGCATAAACTGTTAAATAGTTAAATAGTTAAAATGGTTTCGATTGCATCGAAACGTTAAACAGTTACTTAACGTTAAACAGTTACTTTAAGTAGTTGTCCTTGAGGGAGCAGGTGCGGTTGAGGACCAATTTCTCTGCCGTGGTATCAGGATCGACGACGAAGTAACCTTGTTTCAAGAGCTGGTAGTGGTTCTCCTGCTCAATACCGTCTTTTAGTACCGGTGCATGCAGCTCGCTTCGGAGAGAGGACTCCACTTTGGCGGTCACTACCTTGAGGCTGTCGGGGTTGAGCAGATCGCGGAAGTCGCCTTCCTCTGCAGAGGGGTTCTCGACAGCGAAGAGGCGGTCGTAGAGACGCACCTCGGCGTCCAGCGCGGAGTTGCACTCCACCCAGTTGATAGTTGCCTTGGTCTTGCGGTTGCCTCCCTCGGTGCCGGACTTGGAGTCGGGATCGTAGGTAGCATAGACGGTAGTGATCTTGCCCTCCGCATCTTTCTCGCAGCCCGTCGCCTGGATGATATAGGAGGCTTTGAGGCGCACTTCGCGTCCGCCCGGAGAGAGACGGTAGAACTTATTGTCCGCTTCCTCGAGGAAGTCGCCGCGTTCGATCCACAGTTCGCGTCCGAACGGCATCTCGCGTGTGCCGAGTTCGGGATGACCGTCGATGTTCTCGGCTACGAGGGGCTCGCAAACCCCACCTTGACCCTCCCCACAAAGAAGGGAAGAAGGATAATTCGTGATAACCAGTTTGACGGGATCGAAGATAGCGCATACGCGCGGAGCGGTCTCTTTGAGGTCCTCGCGGATGGTGTGTTCCAGAAGCCCCTGGTCGATCATTCCTTCCACCTTGGTATATCCGATCTTGTCCATGAAGTTACGTATCGCCTGCGGCGTATATCCGCGGCGGCGCAGACCGCAGACGGTCGGCATACGCGGGTCGTCCCATCCGGCTACCAGTCCTTCTTTGACGAGCTGGAGCATCTTACGTTTGGACATAACCGTGTAGGTGATATTGAGGCGGTTGAACTCGCGCTGTTTGGGCCGGTAGTCGGGTCCGTAAGGCGATAGTCCCGCGAAGTTGGGTCCTGTTATCTGGTCGAGGAAATAGTCGTACAACGGACGGTGTACCTCAAACTCCAGGGTACAGATAGAGTGCGTCACGCCCTCGAAATAGTCGGACTGTCCGTGCGCGAAGTCGTACATCGGATAGACGTTCCACCGCCTTCCCGTGCGGTGGTGGGGGTGCGAGGTGATGATACGGTACATGATCGGGTCACGGAAATGCATGTTCGGGTTCGCCATATCGATCTTCGCACGGAGGACCATCTTACCTTCCTCTATCTCGCCACGCTGCATGGCTTCGAAGAGACGGAGGTTTTCTTCTATCGGGCGATCACGGAAAGGCGATGCTACACCGGGTTCGGTCGGCGTACCTTTCTGTTCGGCAATCTGTTCCGGTGTCTGCTCATCGACATAGGCTTTGCCTTCTTTGATGAAACGGATAGCGAGGTCGTAGAGCTGCTGGAAATAATCGGAGGCATAGTATATCTGTCCCCATTTGAAACCTAACCAAGCAATATCACGTTCGATGGTCTCTACGTACTCGGTGTCCTCTTTGGCAGGGTTGGTGTCGTCAAAACGGAGGTTACAAACGCCGTTGTATTTCTCGGCGATACCGAAGTCCATACAGATGGCTTTGACGTGACCTATATGCAGGTAACCGTTCGGCTCCGGCGGGAAACGGGTCTGAATACGTCCGCCGTTCACTCCCTCCGCGAGGTCTTTTTCTACGATTTGCTCAATGAAATTGAGACTACGAGCCTCGGAGTCATTTTCACATTTATTCATTTCCATATTTTCACATTTATTTAATTTATGCTCTGACGATTCCCCTTGTGGAGTTGCGCACGAAGGAGAGGATAAGGTCTCTTTCGGGTGAAGCGGGTATTTCGGCTTCGATGCGTTCGAGCGCCTGGGAGACTATCATGCCGGAGTTATAAATCAGGCGGTAAGTCTCCTGTATCGTGTGTATCTGTTCGGGTGTGAATCCTCGCCGGTTGAGTCCGACGGAGTTAATACCGCAGAAAGCGATGGGTTCCCGCGCCGCGATGACATAGGGAGGGATATCTTTGTTAATCTTCGATCCTCCTTGGATCATACAGTGCGAACCGATATGGGAGAACTGATGGACGAGCGTTCCTCCGCCGATGATAGCAAAATCGTCCACCTCCACCTCTCCGGCTAACTGGGTGGCATTGGACATGATGATGTTATCATGGAGGATACAGTCGTGCGCGACATGGCAGTACGCCATGATGAGGTTATTGTTTCCCACCACCGTTTTGCCTTTGGAGGCGGTACCCCGATGGATCGTGACGAACTCGCGCAGTACGCAGTTATCGCCAATGATGGTCCAAGTTTCTTCACCGCGGAACTTGAGATCCTGCGGAACACATCCGATGACAGCATTGGGGAAGACATGGCAGTTATCGCCGAGAATGACATTATCGTCAATGTAAGCAAAGGCATCAATCGTGACGTTCCTGCCGATCTGAGCCTTGGGGCTGACATAAGCCAAGGGAGAGATATTATTTTCGCATTTATTCATTTTCACATTTTCCTATTTATTCATTTTCACATTTTCCTATTTATTCATTTATTCGGATAGGATCTGGTTGCGGAGGCGGCGGACACATTGGGTGTTGAAGGTGTGTCCGGGTTTGTATGCAATCACTTTTCCTTGCAGCCTCAGCCCGAGCAGCGAGAGGTCTCCGATGACGTCCAGGAGCTTGTGCCGCGCAGGCTCGTTAGGGTAATTGAGGGGGGAGAGGTAGCCCAGTTTCTTGGCGTCCAGATGCGGCTGTCCCATCTTGTCGCAGAAATAGTCCATACCGTCCTGCGAGAGTTCGGTCTCGTAGATGACGAGTGCGTTCTTGAGGTCTCCTCCTTTGATCAGTCCGACGCGCAGAAGGGGTTCTATCTCTCTGACGAAGCAGAAGGTGCGCGCCGCAGCCATTTCGACGGGGTAGTCCTCAAGGTTCTTCAGGGTAGCGTGCTGCTCTCGCAGCAGTTTGGAGTCGAAGGCGATTGTTACATCCAGCTCGTAGTGGTCGCATGGCTCGATGCGCATCCTGTGGCCGTGCTCGGAGATATACTCGATCGGTTCTTTCACCACATAGACTTGCTGCTCCGCATCTTGTTCCACTATTCCCACACGCCGTATCTCCTGCACAAAGAACTTGGCACTACCGTCCAAGATCGGCATCTCGGGTGCATCCACGTCAATAATACAGTTGTCCACACCCATGGCATACAATGCGCTCAAGGCATGCTCCACCGTAGAGACCTTCCATTTTCCCCGTTCGAGGACGGTCCCCCGTTCGGTAGCTGACACATAGTCCGCCAACGCCTGATGGCAAGGCTGTCCGGGGAGATCCACCCTCCGCAGGCATACGCCTGTGTTCGCCTCGGCAGGACGGAAAGTAGCCGTCACATGCAAGCCGGTATGAAGGCCGACCGAACTGAGGGAGAAACTATCTTTTAATGTATGTTGTTTCATCGCTAATTACTTATGATTGTTTGGACGGGCTGCCGCTTTGTTTGAACCGTACTACGGCACGACGCCAGAGCGCCGCATTAATAGCCGGCGTGCCCATGTATATACCGGGTTTCTTAATTGTATTAGGCACGCCTGACTGCGCGCCGAAGACACAATGGTCGGGTATCTCGATATGTCCGGCTATACCTACCTGGCCGGCAAGGATACAGTGTTTGCCCACCTTGGTACTGCCGGCTATCCCGACCTGCGCGCAGAGGAACGTGCTCTCGCCGACCTCCACGTTATGCGCGATCTGCACCAGGTTGTCGATCTTCACATTTCTGCGGATGACTGTACTACCCATCATAGCACGGTCGATAGTGGTATTCGCCCCTATCTCCACATCGTCCTCGATGATCACATTTCCTATCTGCGGGATCTTCCTGTTCACTCCCTGCGCATCGGGTTCGAAGCCGAAGCCGTCGGAGCCTACTACGACGCCGGCATGCAGGACACAGGACGCGCCAATGACGCAACGGTCATAGACCTTGACACCGTCGTAAAGAACCGTATTGTCGCCGACCGATACGTTCTCGCCGATATAGACATGCGGATATATCTGCACGCCTTTACCCAGACGGACGTTCTTTCCGATATAGGCGAAGGCTCCGATATACGCATCGGCAGGGATCTCCACGCCTTCGGCGATATAAGAGGGTTGCTCCACGCCTGTCTTAGGCGGGTTCATGGCTTTGGCAACCAGCGCCAGCAGCTGTCCCATCGCTCCGCGTGCGTTGTCCACAAGGATGAAACACCCCCCCTCCGACTCCCCCTCAAGGGGGAGAGATGAGGAATCTTTCACAAGCGAACGGGTGATGAGCACCACGCCCGCGCGAGTGTTTTGCAGGTGCGGCAGGTATTTCTCCTCCGTGACGAAAGAGAGGTGCTGCGGTCCGGCTGCCTCGATAGGCGCCACATCGCTTACCTTAGCGCCCGCGTTGCCATATAATTCTCCGCCCAGAAGGGCTGCTATTTGTTGCGCACTAAACTCCATAAAGTTATTTACCATTTAGTCATTTACCATTTGGTCATTTATTGGTCAAGGCGATATCGGAACAGATACCGCTTGATCGGTTTCCTCGTCAGCGCGGCAAGATCCAGTATCTCGCTTGCTTCGGCAATGTCTCTCACTGTGCCATCGCCGTAAAGAATATCTATCGTGTCCGCTTTCTCCGAATAGGTGTTGCTTGTTGACACATGTTCGCTCCAGAGGAACGAGCCTTCCTCTTCCTTCACCCCAACCGCCTGCGCGAGTGTCCGGCTCAATGTTTTCTGCGCTTCTTCGCTCAGAGGCTCTTCGATCAGTTCCCCGCGGAAGAGACGGCGGTTAATGAAACTCTCGCTCAAGATACTGAGCACCTTGTCGCCGCTGCTGATCCAGGTCTTGATAGCGCAGAGCACATCGTTGTCGTCCAGGAGCGCGTACTGGTCGAGCGCTTCGCTTCTGACGGCAAAATCATCGAACGAGATGTGGTTATACAGAAAATACCGCAACGCCGGCGAACAGAAGAGTTCTGAGGACTGAGGGCTGAGGGCTGAGTGCCCTCTTGCTATCTCCTTGGCGCGCGAAAGGATCTTAATCAGATGCTGCTCTGCTGCAACGGAGGTCTTATGCAGATACACCTGCCAGTACATCAACCGCCGTGCCACCAGGAATTTCTCGACGGAATAGATACCTTTGACCTGCACGACCAGCCTGTCATTCCGCACGTCCAGCATTTTCAGCAGACGCTCGCTCGCCACACGCCCCTCCTGCACGCCCGTGAAGAACGAGTCGCGGCAGAGATAGTCCATGCGGTCCACATCCAACTGGCTGCTGATCAGTTGATGGAGGAAATGCTTCGGGTACTCGTTTTTAAAGATAGCTATCGCCATGTCCAGCGGTTTGGACCCCTCCGTATATCGTACATCCGTCCTTCGTACATGGGACAGGTCTTCATTGATCCGCTGCATCATGAGCAGCGAGATGTCTTCGTGGGTGACGCCGTCCACGAGCGTGTGCTCCAGCACGTGGGAGAAAGGCCCGTGCCCTATATCATGCAGCAAGATCGCTATCATCGCGGATGTTGCTTCTTCCTCCGTTATCTCCACGCCCTTCATCCGCAGGGACTGGATTGCCTCATGCATCAGGTGCATTGCTCCGAGAGAGTGTCCGAAGCGGCTGTGTGTCGCCCCCGGATAGACCAGATAGGACAGACCTAACTGTTTGATTCTATTCAGCCGCTGCACATAGGGGTGCTGCAGCACGTCATATATCAATTCGTTCGGAACAGACAAAAATCCGAACACAGGATCATTGATGATCTTTCTTTTATTCGCCATCATTCACTAATTTGGGTGCAAAGGTACAAAAAAAAAACTATTTACGCAAAAAAAATTTGCATATATCGCAAAAAAGCAGTACTTTTGCAGCCGATTTACAAAAAACACTTTGCGCGAGTACAAAAGCGAGCGCGCCGCGATGTTGGAATAGGTAGACAAGAAAGACTTAAAATCTTTTGCCCAGTGATGGGCGTGCCGGTTCGACCCCGGCTCGCGGTACCGAGCGGGGTATGACGAAAGTCATGTCCCGCTTGTTTTATTGAAAGACCTGACAATATGAAACGAATTTCCTTTTTATGCCTCATGGTCAGTATGCTGCTGACGAGTTGTTATTACCGTACGGACTCCCCCCGCGGCTCCTGGGCCAAAGGAGGCGACCTCAGTTGGCTGAGCGAGATGGAGCATGACAGCGTCAAGTTTAGAGATGAGAGTTTGGAGTCTGGAGACTGTATCGCACTTCTGCACAAATACGGCATGAATGCCGTCCGTCTCCGTGTATGGGTGAACCACGCAACAGGATGGAGCAACAAAGAGGACATGCTGTCGCTTGCGGAGCGCGCCGCTAAGGAAGGGTTGCGGCTGATGATAGACATCCATTACTCGGATTTCTTCGCCGACCCGCAGCACCAGACCATTCCTGCGGCATGGCAGGAATACAGTTACGACCAGCTCTGCGAAGCTGTGCGTGAGCACACGCTCGACGTTCTCTATGCGCTCAAAGAGAAAGGAATCAAACCCGAGTGGGTTCAGATCGGCAACGAGACGCCGAACGGCATGCTCTGGCCTGTCGGACAATTGGTTTATGAAGACAACAACGCCAACGGCTGCTGGGACCGCTACGCGGGATTCACCGCCGCGGGATACAAAGCCGCCAAAGAAGCCTTCCCGGATATTCAGGTTATCGTACATGTGGACAACGCCTATATGTACCGCGACTGGTTCTGGCGGGCGATGAAGGAACACGGCGGTCGATGGGACATGATCGGTCTGAGCCACTACCCGATGATGGAGGCTTGGTGCCATAAGTCCTGGCCGGAGATGAACGACCTCGCAGAGACCAACGTAAGGCAACTGATCAGCGAGTTCCACTGTCCGGTGATGATATGCGAAGTAGGCATGATGAATTACGGAGAAGGGGCTGTTTACGACTCTGTTGAAACACTCTCCAACATCGTCATGACCGATTTCGTACAACGGATGGAGCAGATCGACTCCTGCATGGGTATTTTCTATTGGGAGCCGGAGGTGTACGGCGGATGGCGTCCGGCGGAGTATATCCCTCTCGGGTGGGGCGGATATGACATGGGGTCCTTCACGCCCGAAGGCAAACCGTCCAAAGCCTTCCGCACACTGCTGAACAGCCAAAACAAATATAACTAAATCTACCACTCTATGTATTACATCATGATTGCAGCCGCCGTGCTGCCCGCAATGCTATTAGGTCTGTACATCTGGCGCAAAGACCCGCATCCGGAGCCTTTCCGATGGATATGGCGCGCGTTTCTTGCCGGAGTACTGATTTGTCTGCCGGTCGCTTTTCTGGAGCAGTATATACACCTTCTTCTTTTCGGCGAAGGCGAGCCTACCACTCTCTTCGGCTCTACCACGATGGCATTCTTCGTGGCGGCGTTGCCGGAAGAGGGGGCTAAGTTGCTGGCACTATGGCTTTTATTGCGCCGCAACCCGCATTTCGACGAACATTTCGACTGCATCGTCTATGCGGTGTTTGTCAGTCTCGGTTTTGCAACCCTTGAGAATATCGGATACGTCATCATGAGCGGCGAAGAATGGATGAGTACCGCTATCATGCGCGCGCTGCTGGCGGTGCCGGGTCACTACGCTTTTGCTATCATGATGGGGTTCTACTATGCTATTTATCATTTTGTGGACCCCTCCCGCAAGAACGCAGCCAAGATCTTTCTTGTGCCGTTTGTAGCACACGGCGTCTATGACTCGATCGCCATGAGCGGCAGCGTCAGCCCTGTTGCAGCCTCTGTATGCTCTCTGGTGCTGATCTATTTCTGCATCAAACTGCAGCGCGAGGCGAGTCGCAAAGTGAATGAAATGATCACGATTAACAAAGAGAACTCCCTTGACTAAAACGCCGGAACAGATAGCGCAGGAGAAACAGCTTGAGCGCCTGACCAAACGGTTTCACAAGGCATGCGCGGACTATGGGCTGATCGCGGACGGCGACCATATACTGATTGGTCTGAGCGGCGGAAAAGACTCGCTGCTGCTGACCGAACTGTTAGGCCGCCGCGCACAGATTTACGTCCCGCGGTTTAGGGTTACCGCCCTGCATGTGCGCGTTAAGGAACGCGACTATCACAGTGACCTGAGTTACCTGCAGCGTTTTTGCGACGAGGCAAAAGTGCCGCTCCTTGTACGGGATGTCAGTATTCCTGACACGCCGCCGCAGAAAGAGAATGGCAAGACACGCGAGATAGACAACCCTTGTTTTCTCTGCTCATGGTTCAGGCGCAAAGAACTCTTCAACACAGCGCAGGAGTTGGGCTGCAACAAGATCGCTTTCGGCCACCACCGCGACGACATAGCCCAGACGCTGCTGATGAACCTGATCTTCCAAGGCGCGTACGCCACTATGCCGCCTATGCTGCAGATGGACAAAATGCCGCTGCAACTCATCCGGCCGCTGTGCCTCATTGACGAAGCGGATATCATCACCTATGCCGCTATGCGCAACTACCAAAAACAGACCAAACTATGTCCGTTCGAGCACGTCAGCTCACGCGAGAAAGTGAAAGGTCTGCTGGAGGAGATCAAGGCTCTCAACCCCGAAGCGCTGGACTCGATCTACGGCGCATTGACAAATATCAAAACGGACTATCTCCCGCCTTGTAATTCGTAATTTGTAATCCGTAATTTTATGAACGCTTTATACACTATTCTATTGCTTTTGGCGTCCAATGTATTTATGACGCTTGCCTGGTACGGGCACCTGAAACTGCAGCAAACCGGCTTTTTCACGAATGCCACGCCGCTGATCTTCGTCATTCTCCTGTCATGGGGGATAGCTTTCTTTGAATACTGCCTGCAAGTGCCGGCTAACCGGATGGGTTTTGAGGGGAACGGAGGTCCGTTCTCCTTGATGCAACTCAAAGTGATTCAGGAAGTGATCACGCTAATGATCTTTGTGATTTTCTCCGCAGTAGCGTTTCATATGCCGCTGCGCTGGAACCATATCGTAGCCTGCCTGCTGCTGATCGGTGCAGTCTATTTCGTCTTCGGGTTCAAATAACCCCTCAACACTAAACTCTAAACTCTTTTAAGAGTTTCTCTACCAGTTCAGGCACGCCTTCCGTGGCTTTTTTGCGTATGTGCGTGATCCGGTCCGCCCACATGCCGAACTCAGGCTGCCCCGGATCCACGAAATAAATAGGACAGTCTTTCGGCGCGTAATGAATGAGTGACGCGGCAGGGTAAACATTCAGACTGGTACCTACCACTACCATAATATCCGCCTCCGAAGCGATGCGGCAGGCTTCGTCGAAATAAGGCACTCCTTCGCCGAAGAAAACTATGTACGGTCGCAGCAGAGAACCGTCCGGATGACGGTCTCCGTAGTGCTGTTCCCATCCCTTCAAAGGCACCGTAGCCGTTTCGTTCTTCTCCGAGCGCAGTTTGGTGATCTCGCCGTGCAGGTGGACCACCTCCGTTGCTCCGGCGCGCTCATGCAGATCGTCGATGTTCTGGGTAATGATCCGCGTGCCGGGAATAGCTTTCTGCAACTTCGCTATCGCTATATGCGCAGCGTTCGGTTGCGCAGCCAAGGTGTCCTTGCGGCGCGCGTTGTAGAAATCGACACACAGCTGCGGGTTGCGCAACCATGCCTCGTGCGTACAGACATCCTCTATACGGTATTTCTCCCATAAACCGTCCGAGTCACGGAACGTACCCAGACCACTCTCGGCGCTCACACCGGCACCGGTGAAAACAACGATCTTCTTACTCATAGTATTTATTAACTTTCAACTAGACGACTTCTTTCAACTTTCAACTTTCAACTTTCAACTCTCCTAATTGCAACCAAATGATGTGAATATTCTCCCGTCTCGGCATTAAAAATACCCTTGGAATCAAGTTTCTCCACCTTTACCCGTCCCGAGCAGTGGATCACGCGCTCACTGTCTATAGCAATCCCCACATGGCAGATTTTGCCGTCCTCGTGGTCGAAAAACAACAAGTCTCCGGCATGTACTTTGGACACATCCGCGATCTTTCTTCCCTGCTCTGCCTGTTCGCTTGCATTGCGTTTGAGCGGTTTGCCGAAAAGACTCATGATCACTTGGGTGAAACCCGAGCAATCCATGCCCATGGCATTCTTGCCGCCCCATAAATACGGAATATTGAGGAAGAAACGGACTGCTTGCAGCAGATTTTGTTCGTTCAGATCGAGGCTTTTTGAAATCACCATACCGGGATCGATCTGGAACCCTACGCCCAGCACCTCGAACCGTCCGATCTTTATCTCCCTCCCCTCAAGGGAGGGTTGGGAAGAGGTTATACAGTACTTAGCCAGCCTCGTTCCGGCAGTGAGGGGGATTGTCTGACCGTTATTCTCACTTACCGCATAAGCCATCGGCATGGCTACTATAGCGGCTGAAGAGTAATCCGCCCGGTATGTCTTGTATTCCGCCGGAGACATCGGTGTCGCCATCTTGGCATCCACCCACCCTTCCTGACCGTCCAAATGCAGTCTGACGCGGAGCCATCGGGGTTGCTCCTCCAGGATATCGAAGGTCTCGCCGAACAGAATCTGGGTGTTCTGCTCCGCGCCCTCACGCGCTTCTGTCCGCACGGGAATGACACTATATAACGAAATCCCTTTCAATGCTCAATTCTCAACTCTCAATTCTCAATTTACCACACCTCCTGCGGGTGATCATTGTTCGTCTTGGGGTAGTCGATGGAGTAATGGAGTCCTCGGCTCTCTTTGCGTTCGATAGCCTGACGGGTGATCAGGTAACCCACATTGATCATATTGCGCAGTTCGCATATTTCTTTGGTTGCCTTGACGCGTTTGAAGAGGTCTTCGGTCTCCTCATAGAGCACGTCCAGACGCTCCCACGCGCGACGCAGACGTACGTCCGAACGTACGATGCCGACATAGGTGGACATGATCTGACCCACTTCTTTGACGTCCTGGGCGATCAGCACGCGTTCCTCGATAGACATGGTCCCTTCGTCGTTCCATGCCGGGATCTTCTCGTTGAAATCATAGTTTTCAATCACGGAGAGACTGTGTTTGGCAGCCGCGTCGGCATAGACGACGGCTTCAATGAGCGAGTTGGACGCCAACCGGTTTCCGCCATGCAGACCCGTGCACGAACACTCACCTACGGCGTACAGCCGGCGGATCGAACTCTGGCCGTCCAGGTCCACCTTAATACCGCCGCACATGTAGTGGGCACACGGCGCTACCGGGATGTACTCTTTCGTGATGTCGATGCCGATAGAGAGGCATTTGGCATAAATATTCGGGAAGTGGTGCTTGGTCTCTTCCGGGTCCTTGTGGGTCACGTCCAGACAGACATGGTCGATCGCGTGAATCTTCATCTCGTTATCTATTGCGCGCGCAACGATATCGCGCGGTGCGAGCGACAGACGCGGGTCGTATTTCTGCATGAACTCCTCGCCGTTCGGCAAGCGCAGAATACCTCCGTAGCCGCGCATGGCCTCGGTAATCAGATACGCCGGATGGGTCTCTGCGGGATTAAAAAGGCTCGTCGGGTGGAACTGCACGAACTCCATATCCTTGACCTGCCCCTTGGCACGATAGACCATAGCGATACCGTCACCGGTAGCGATCTCCGGGTTGGTGGTCGTGGCATAGACAGCACCCGTTCCTCCGGTAGCCATCAGCGTGATGCGGCTCAGGTAGGTGTCGATCTTCTGGGTCTCAGGATTGAGAATGTATGCTCCGTAGCACTCTATATCCGGTGTCCGGCGCGTCACACGGACGCCTAAGTGGTGCTGCGTAATGATCTCCACGGCAAAATGATTCTCCAGCACCTCGATATAGGGGTTGTTGCGTACCGCTTCCATCAGTCCGCGCTGGATCTCAAACCCCGTGTCGTCGGCGTGGTGCAGGATGCGGAACTCCGAATGTCCTCCCTCGCGGTGGAGATCGAAGGTTCCGTCCTCTTTCTTATCGAAATTGACGCCCCAGTTGACGAGTTCCTCAATGCCTCTGGGGGCATTGCGTACCACTTGCTCCACTGCCGCAGGGTCGCTCAGCCAGTCGCCGGCTACCATCGTGTCATGGATATGTTTGTCGAAATCATCGACCAACAGGTTGGTGACGGAGGCGATGCCTCCTTGCGCCTTGGCTGTATTCGCTTCGTCCAGCGTCGTTTTGCAGCACAAGGCAATACGGTATTTCTCGGCGCGTGCCACCTTGAGGGCAAAACTCATGCCTGCCACGCCGCCGCCGATAATTAAAAAATCATAACATTTGGTCATTTTCTCATTTACCATTTGTTCATTTTATTTTGCTTTACATAGTGCAAAGACCGTTATTTTCGCGCCTCGGAAGAGACGCATTGCCCGGATGCAGGAGCGCATCGTCTCGCCGGTAGTGACCAGATCGTCCACTAACAGGATATGCTTATGGTACATCTGCTCCGGATGGTTCACGCCAAAAGCGTCCTCCACATTGTGTTTTCGTCCCTCGCCGCTCTGCAGCGCCTGTTTGGGCGTATTGCGGATACGGGTTACATGGCTTGTGTCCACCGGGATACCGGTATAGTCGCTTATTCCCCGGGCGATGTATTCCGACTGGTTGTAACCTCTCTCTCTGAGTCTTCTCGGATGCAGCGGTATCGGTATGATGACCTCTATCCCGTCAAAGAAATCCGTGTCCTGCACCTCCATCGCTGCCTGCTTTCCCAACTGATAGCCGATCAGCGGCTGGTCGGAGTATTTCATCCTGTGTATCAGCCGCTGGATCGGGTCGTCTTTCTCGTAGAAGAGGAAAGCCGCAGCGCGGGTCAGATGCATCGCTTTAGCCGCTGCAACGATGTCGTTCGTCTTACCCGTCAACGCCATCTCGGTGCCGTTCTGACGGATAGCCGCCTGCTCCGTGCGTGGCAGTTCGCGCTTGCATTCCTCGCAAATCTCCCCACCGGTATTAAACCTGTCTCCCTCCCCTGAGCGGGTGAAGAGCTCTGCTCGATCGGACTGCCGGTGGCCGTCCGTAGAACAACCCGGGGTGAGGTTTTCCCCGATGTACCGCCCGCACATCGGGCAGACGCGGGGATAAAAGAGGCTAAAGAGTGACACCGTTCTTAAAGATCGCTATCTCGTGATAGCCGTTCTTCTCGTTGTTGGTCTTCGTGCCGTTTGCCACAGCGATGACAAACTCCGCGAAACGCTTTGCCACTTCCTCCATCGGCTCGCCCTCGGCAATCACACCGGCGTTAAAATCAATCCAGTTGGGTTTGTTCTTCGCCAAGTTCGAATTGGTGGAGATCTTCATCGTCGGGACATAGGTACCGAACGGCGTACCGCGTCCGGTGGTAAAGAGCACCATATGGCATCCGCAGGAAGCCAATGCCGTCGAAGCCACGAGGTCATTACCCGGAGCCGAAAGGAGGTTCAGACCCTTCACTTGCAGCCGTTCGCCGTAAGGCATCACGCCGCGTACCAGCGACTTGCCGCATTTCTGGGTGCAACCGAGTGCTTTGTCTTCGAGGGTCGATATACCGCCGGCTTTGTTGCCCGGAGAAGGATTCTCGCCTACCGGTTCGCCGTGGGACAGGAAATAGTCCTTGAAGTCATTGATCAGGCTGACGGTCTGGTCGAAAAGCTCGCGGTTGGCACAACGGTCCATGAGGATCGTCTCTGCTCCGAACATCTCCGGCACCTCGGTCAGTACGGTTGTACCGCCTTGTGCCACGAGCCAGTCGCTCAACATACCCAACAACGGGTTCGCTGTGATACCGCTGAAACCATCCGAGCCGCCGCATTTGAGTCCCACACGCAGCTCGGACAGAGGCACCGGCACACGTTTGTCATGCTGGGTCTTGGTGTACAACTCGCGCAGGATCGGCATGCAGTATTCCACCTCGTCGCCTTCGATCTTCTGGGTCACTACGAACTTCACGCGGTCTTCGTCTATCTCGCCGCAGAACTCTTTGAAGACATCCGGCTGGTTGTTCTCGCAACCGAGACTGACTACAAGGATAGCCCCTGCGTTCGGGTGATGGATCATGTCACGCAGGATCTTCTTGGTGTTCTCGTGGTCGTCGCCGAGCTGCGAACAGCCGTAGTTATGCGGGAAAGCGAAGATATTGTCCGCTCCGGTCTCCTGACGCAGCCGCTCCGCGCAGCGTTGGATGATTCCGTTCACGCAGCCCACGGTAGGGATGATCCACACTTCGTTGCGGATACCTACCTGGCCGTCCTTGCGGCGGTAGCCCATGAAGGTGCGTTTCTCATCGGGGATATTCAGCACTACCTCTTTCGGGTGGTACTCGTAGGAGAGGAGTCCGGCGAGGTTGGTCTTGATATTGTTCTCGTTCATCCAAGAGCCGGCTTTCTTCGCCTCTTTGGCATGCCCGATCGGGAAACCGTACTTGATCACGTTCTCGCCTTCAGCGAGGTCGGTAATGGCAATCTTATGTCCGGCAGGCACATCCTCCAGAACGGTGATCTGCTTGCCGTCCACTTCGATAACAGCCCCTGCCGACTGCGGCTGTATGGCTACAACCACATTGTCGGCAGGATTGATTTTCAGAATATTGGTCATAAAATTTGTTTATTTGAGAGTACAGACCGCTCTCTTCGTTCGCTGACAGAGTACAGATCGTTCGCTTTGCTCACTGACAGACCGATTTACCATCCGCATGGTGTAATTCGGTCCGTATTCTGTCAGCGTTAGCGGTCGCCCACTTGGCGTCTGTCAGGCGAAGCCGGTCTAATTAGAACAAACTTTTGATCTTTGCAATCACGTCATCCACCTTGTCGGCAGCGAGCATGAGCTGAACGGTCTTGAGCATACCGATAGACTCGATCGAGTTGAGGTACAGCTCTACCATGTCGGTGAGACCCGGGATCTTGTTGAGGTCCTCTTTGGACTCTTTCCAGATGATGTCGGTTGCGCCGAGCACGCCTTCCGCCACCTTGCGGGTGTCGCCGGTAGCCCAGAGTTCTTTCAAGAGGTCCATGATCTCCTGTGCGTCGTTCGGCTGGATCGGAGCTCCGTCCTCGCGGGTGCCGCCTTTGTAGTACTCGATGATAGCCGCCAGACCGAGAACAAGCCCCTTCGGCAGCTCGCCCTTGCGCTCCAGATAAACCTTCAGACCCGGCAGGTCGCGCGTTTCGAATTTCGGGAACGAGTTGAGCATGATCGAGGTTACCTGGTGATCCACATACGGGTTGTTGAAACGCTCCAGCACGCTCTCGCCGTAAGCCTTCAGTTCCTCCTTCGGCAGGTTCAGCGTCTCCAGCAGTTCGTCGAACATCACCATGTGGATGTATTTGCCGAGTACGTCGTGGTTGCAAGCGTCGCGGACGATGTTCACGCCGGAGAGGTAGGAAACAGGCGAAAGAACGGTGTGCGGGCCGTTGAGCAGCGTCACTTTGCGCTCGTGATACGGTTTCTCGCTCTCCGCGATGAGCACGTTCAGACCGGCTTTGTTAGCCGGGAACTCAGCCTCCAGTTCGGCGATAGACATGTTCTCCGGTTTCTCGATTACCCAGAGGTGGAAGATCTCAGCCTGTACAACGAGGTTGTCGTTGTAACCCACTTTCTCCTGGATCTCGGCGATGTCCTTGCGCGGGAAGCCCGGTACGATGCGGTCCACGAGGGTAGCGCAGACGTAGTTGTATTTCTCAAACCACTCTTTGAAGCCTGCGTAGTCTGCTCCGAAATCGTCTTTCCACAGCTCGATATACTTGCGGATGCAGTCTTTGAGGTGGTGTCCGTTGAGGAAGATCAGCTCGCACGGCATGAAGATAAGGCCCTTGGTCGGATCGCCGTTGAACGTCTTATAGCGGCGGAAGAGCAGCTGCACCAGTTTGCCCGGATAAGAAGAAGCCGGAGCGTCGGTAAACTTGCAGCTGTCATCGAAAGTGATACCTGCCTCGGTGGTGTTGGAGATGACGAAACGGATCTCCGGCTGCTCTGCGAGCGCCATGAATGCCCAGTTCTGGGTGTACGGATTCAGCGCGCGGCTGATGACGTCGATACGCTCCAGACTGTTCACAGCCTTACCGTCCAGACGTCCCTGGAGGTTCACGTGATAGAGACAGTCCTGACCGTTGAGCCACTCTACCATACCTTTCTCGATCGGCTGTACAACGGCTACGGAACCGTTGAAGTTCGTCTTTGCGTTCATGTTCCAAACAATCCAGTCCACGAAAGCGCGGAGGAAGTTACCTTCACCAAACTGAATGATCTTCTCGGGAGCCACGCTCTTCGGAGCGGTCCACTTGTTCAATGCTTTTTTTGCCATAGTTTTAAGTATTAAATGATTTTAATTTGTTATTTCATACCCTGTACCCGGTAACCGGTAACCCGTAACCCATAACCGGTGCCCCATAACCCGTCACCCGTAACCCATAACCGATAACCGGTAACCGATAAATTGCGCTGCAAAGTTACTACTTTTTTTTGACATACGCAAGCATGCGCGCGTTTTTTTTAATATTTTAAAAACATCGTGCATTTTCCTCCTTTCATTTTCCTCTTTTCTCCGTCTGTTGCGCCATCTGCATCTTCTCCTTCGTCTCCTTGCGTCTGCTGTGCCATCTGCATCTTTCCTTTCGTCTATTACGTCATCTGCATCTTTCCTTTTGTCTATTATGTCACCTGCATCTTTCCTTTTGTCTATTACGTCCAAATTGTATTTGGACACGGCTCTGCCGTCCTCTATGTCCATTTCAGGGCGATGCCATCGCCCGCTCACCGTGCACCTTTGTTATCTCCGTGTACGTCGCATCCGTCTCTCCGTGTACGTCGCATCGTCTCTCCGTGTACGGCGCATCCGCACAACGCCCCTACCAAAAACAGACCCAAAACAGACCCAAAAGGGGGTGATAAGGGGGTGATTAGGGGGTGATTAAGGGGTGATTAGGGGGATATTTCCGGTACGTCACCGGCACAAAAAAGAGAGGAAAAGGACTTGCCGCATCCGCCAAGTTTGGCGGATCTGGAATTATCTCAAATCCGGTACAAAGGTACAAAAAAATATTGACATACGCAAGAAATCAGGCAAATAAAATCAATTTATTTATATTTTGTTGGCTAAGTGCTTATTTGACATTTCAAAAAACTCTTTATTACAGAAAAAAAGCGTGTACATTTGCATATATGCAAAAAAAGTTGTACCTTTGCACCCCAAATGGACAAATGGTAAATGAATAAATCGTAAAATAGCATGAGTTTACAATGTGGAATAGTGGGTTTGCCTAATGTAGGCAAGAGTACCCTCTTCAACTGTTTGAGTAACGCAAAGGCTCAGAGTGCCAATTTCCCGTTCTGTACCATCGAGCCGAACGTGGGCGTGATCACCGTGCCGGACGAGAGGCTTATCAAACTCGGAGAGATATGTCACCCCGAACGCGGCGTGATTCCTACCACCGTGGAGATTGTCGATATAGCCGGTCTGGTCAAGGGTGCCAGCAAGGGCGAAGGACTGGGAAACAAGTTCCTCGCTAACATCCGCGAGACGGACGCTATCATCCATGTGCTGCGCTGCTTCGACGACGAGAACGTCGTGCATGTGGACGGAAGCGTGGACCCCGTGCGGGACAAAGAGATCATTGATGCCGAACTGCAACTCAAAGACCTGGAGACCGTCGAGAGCCGCATCCAGAAATGCGAGAAAGCAGCCAAAGCCGGCGGTGACAAGTTCGCCAAGCTGCAACTGGAAGTGCTCGTCAAATACCGCGAGGCGCTCTCTCAGGGCAAGAACGCACGCACCGTGGAGTTAGAGAACAAAGAGCAGGAGGCGGCTGCCAAAGACCTTTTTCTCCTCACCAACAAACCCGTCATGTATGTCTGCAACGTGGATGAGGGGTCGGCAGTGACCGGCAACGAGTATGTAGAGCAGGTGCGCGAAGCGGTCAAAGACGAAGACGCACAGGTGCTTGTCCTGGCTGCGAAGATAGAAAGCGAGATAGCCGAACTGGAGAGTTACGAGGAGCGGCAGATGTTCCTCGAAGAGATCGGACTGCAGGAGTCCGGCGTGAACCGGCTTATCAAAGCCGCTTATGCGCTCCTCAAGCTCCGTACGTTCCTTACTGCCGGTTCGGACGAAGTGCGCGCTTGGACTTTCCGCGAGGGTATGAAAGCGCCGCAGTGCGCAGGCGTGATCCATACGGACTTCGAACGCGGATTCATTCGCGCTGAGGTTATCAAATACGATGATTTTGTCGCTCTCGGAGGCGAAGCCCAATGCCGCGCTGCCGGCAAACTGGGCATCGAAGGAAAAGACTACCTCGTACAGGACGGCGACATCATGCATTTTTTGTTTAATGTGTAAATAGACCGCTTCGCTGACAGAATACGGACCGCTTCGCTGACAGACGCCAAGTGGGCGACCAAATTACACCATGCGGATGGTAAATCGGTCTGTCAGTGAGCAAAGCGAACGATCTGTACTCTGTCAGAGAGCAAAGCGAACGATCTGTACTCTGTCAGAGAGCAAAGCGAACGATCTGTACTCTGTCAGAGAGCAAAGCGAACGGTCTAAAATCTTTAAAAATATGATAGAGAGTTTACTTTCTTATGGCTGGTGGGTGGCGATAATCTTTATTATCGTCGGTTTCATCGTTTTGGTGAAAGGTGCTGACTGGCTGGTGGACGGTGCTTCGGCTGTCGCCAAACGGTTCGGTATCAGCGATCTGGTGATCGGTCTGACCGTAGTGGCGTTCGGTACTTCGATGCCGGAGTTCGTGGTGAACATGGTGTCCGTAGGACACGGCACAACCGAACTGGCGATCACCAATATATTAGGATCGAATATCATCAACACCTTTGTGATCCTGGGTCTGACCGCGCTGGTCTATCCGATCGCTACGCACCGCAGCACGCGCAATTTTGACATACCCATGTCTATCTTAGCCGGCGCGTTCATCTATGTGTTTGTTACTCCGCCGCATTTCTGGGACAAAGAATTCCCGGGAATTGACCGACTCAGCGGTATTATTCTGCTCGTTGCCTTCTGCGTCTTCCTTTTTATTACTTTCCGCAACGCGAAAGCGCAAGAGCACAGCAAAGAGGAAGAAGTGAATGTCAAAGAGATGTCGGTCGGCAAAGCCATCGCGCTCATCCTCTGTGGTTTCGCAGGATTAACTATCGGCGGCGAACTGATTGTGGACAGCGCAGTAGATATCGCCACACGGATGGGCGTAAGCGAAGCTATCATCGGTCTGACGATCGTGGCACTCGGTACGTCCCTGCCGGAACTGGCTACATCCGTCATGGCGGCATTCAAGAAGAACAGCGACATAGCCATGGGCAACGTCATCGGCAGCAACATCTTCAATGTCTTCTTCGTGCTCGGCACCAGTGCTGTGATCCGTCCGCTCCCTGCATATAAAGGTATCGAACTGGATGCCCTGATGGCAGCTTTGGGAAGTTTCATCGTGTGGCTGACCCTCAAGATCGACAAAGACAACAAACTCCCGCGATGGGCGGGAGCTTTGCTGCTGATCGTCTATGCAGGGTACTTAGCCTATAGGCTAATGGGGATTTGAGACCGCTTCGCTGACAGAATACGGACCGCTAACGCTGACAGAATACGGACCGCTTCGCTGACAGAATACGGACCGAATTACACCATGCGGATGGTAAATCGGTCTGTCAGTGAGCAGAGCGAACGATCGGCTGAAGCCGTATGGAGAATTTGAAGATTTGAAGATTTGAGAATTGATTCTGGCTAACTTTAATCTTCAAATTATCAAATTGTCAAATAATTAAATTTGATTAAACCGCTTTCGCTCTTTATCGAAGAGCCAACCCCATTTGTTGAAATACAGACACATGTTCCAGATATGAACGCGGAGCATGTGTTTGTTTTTATAGGAAGAGCGCGCGTGCGCATGAACGATCGTCCACGCGGGGTAATAAAGCGTCAGATAATTGCGGTGGATGGTGCGCGTGAGGTCCATGTCCTCCGGGTACATGAAATACCGTTCGTCAAAGAGCCCTGCTTCTACCGCTGCCTTGGTGCGCAGCAGCATGAAACATCCGCTCAGGTACGGCGCATTAACCGGTTTCTCCAGATCCATATCCCGCAGTTCATACCGCCTGTTGCGACGGGCTATCATCCATGTCGGCAGAAAACGGCGGCCGAACACATCTATCGGCGAAGGAAGGCGTTTGGCTAAATACTGCTGCGTGCCGTCCGGGTTGAGCACTTTCGGCATCAGTTGCCCCACCTCCGGGTGCATCAGCATCCAGTCGTGCATGGCGTCAATATCCTCCGCCTTGACGCGGATGTCGCTGTTCATCACCAGGTGCAAGTCCGTCCGATAGTACGCACTCTCGCGCAGCGCGATATTATGCGCTCTGCCATATCCCATGTTCTCAGGCATCGCCATGTAGCGCAGTTTACGTGAGACCGCTTGCGCTGTAAGACCGCGTTGCTGTAAGACCGCTTGCGCTGTAAGACCGTCCTTCGGACTGTAAGAAGGTTCGGTATTGTCCAGCAGATAGATCTTCCGCAGGTTCTTCACCCGCAGCAGTTCCTCCACAAGAGGCAGCACCTCCTGTTCCCATGCCGGACGATATAAGACGATCGAGATATTGAGCATAATTGAGAATTGAGAGTTGAGAGTTGAGAATTGAGAATTATGATTTCCTCAGGAATTGGCGGATTTTGCGCAACTGCTTGCAGGCAACGGTGAGGAGACCTGCTCCTACATGATTCTTCTTCAATACAAAATAGTCCTCCTGGGTCTTGCTCAGGCGTGCTTTGGCGTCGCGGTTGCTGGCTCCGCCTGTCTCCATGGCTACCAGCACTTGCGGGATATAACGGGTCTTGTACCCGGCAGTAAAGATCCGCAGGATCATGTCGTAGTCCGCGGATATACGGAACCATTCGTCGTACGGACCTACCTGCCGGTACACCTCGCGGCGCACATACACGGTGGGGTGCGGAGGCATCCAGCCGTACTTCAGATCGCCGCGGCAGAAGGCATTGCTCCGCCACCGGCGCACAACTTTATCGCCGTGGCGGTACTCTAAATCGCCATATACCACATCGGCTCCGGAAGACTCGAAAGCCGCGGCTATCTGTCCGATGGAATCGGGCGAATACAGCACATCGTCGGAGTGCAGAAATCCTATTACATCCCCCGTCGCCATCGCAATACCTTTGTTGAGCGCATTGTATATCCCATTATCCGGCTCTGAGATCCAACGAACCTTTGGTGATTGAGAATTGAGAATTGATAATTGATAATTGATAATTAACTCTTTCGTGCCGTCGGTAGAAGCGCCATCGACGATGATATGCTCGATGTCTCCGTACGTCTGGCTCCGCACACTCTCCAACGCCCGCGGAAGCGTCGCCGCGGAGTTATATGTGATGGTTATAATAGAGATTTTCATGATTGCATCGCAGTTAATTCACCATACAGGCGAATATATTCTTGTATTTTATCGTCATTGTTAAATTTGGTCAGCACGTGTTTTCTGCACTCGCCGGAGCATTGTTGCTTCCATTCGCGCCCCGCTTTGGCTATTTCGCGCTGCACAGCATCTATATCCCTATCCGGCAGGACAACAGCGGTCTCTGAAGTGGTCGTTTCCGGTATGGCAGTAGTGTTGTAGGATATACAGGGTGTACCGCACGCCATCGCCTCCAACAGAGTCAGTCCGAAAGCCTCCTGGTGCGCCAGATTAACATATATATCCGCAGCGGAATAGACTTGGGCTAATTGGGTTCTATTGTTCGTTTTGGAGATCATAACGCAGTGATCCGGCAGTTCCTGTTGCTGCCTGCGGCTGACTCCCACCATAACGACCGTGTAGCGGTTTTTATCGAGCCGCTGCGCCAACCGGATCCAGTCCTTCCAGCCTTTCGTCTCCGTCCATTGGGAAGCAACGCCTAAAATGACCACTTTGCCCTCTGTATTCCATTGCTTGCGCAATTCGGATACGGTAGGTCGGAAGGTCTCTGTGTCTATTCCGTTGTAAATAGTACGGCAAGAATAGTCCCGCAAAAACGATTGCTGCACAAGCTCGTTCAACCAGTTCGAGACAGTGGTTATACTCAAATGCTCCAGCCCGGTAAATGCCTGCTCTTTTAATATAAAGTTCCTATGGGTGTTTCCTCTGTACAAACTGCGCGGATAGTCCGAATAAGCGGGACATTCCCTGCATTGGGTTTGCCACTGATTGCAACCGCTGAGGGTAAAATAGGCACACCGTCCTGTTATTGCCCAGCAGTCGTGCAATGTCCATACAACCGGGATGTTTGCCTTTTTCAGGTATTCAAACAAAAGCGGATAGTTCAGGTAATAGCCGTGGATATTATGCAGGTGAATCAAGGACGGTTGCCACTCCTGAATAAACCGGATGAGCCGCTTTGTGGCAGATTCGGAACCCAGACCGTGGGCATTGCAGAACAAGGAATAAACGCCGTGTGCGTATTCCTCTATACGAGACGAAAAAGCATAATGCGGGATTTGCGAAGCATGCACATACCGCGCTCCGTGCGCCACCATACACTCATAGCCATTCTTCATCGCAGAAGAAGCTATTTCCTCCACTATGTGACCTGTTGAGCCGGTATTGAGCGATTCGTTGATATATAATATCCGTTTATTCAATTCTCAATTCTCAATTTTCAATTCTCAATTTTCAATTCCCGATCACCTTTTCCCACTGCGGCATGATTGCCGCCTCGCTGTAAGTCGCCTGCGCGAAAGCCTGTGCTTTCTGCGCACGAGCGGCGGCTTCTTCCGGGTGCGATATAGCATAGATAATCTGTTGTGTCAATTTTTCCACATTGCCGTTCTCTACCAGCCATCCTCTGCCGTCTGCCAAGAGTTCCGCCGGTCCCTGCGGACAGTCGAAAGCCACACAGGGCACACCGCACCACATCGCCTCTATCAATGCCAAAGGCAATCCTTCATACCGCGAAGAGAGCACAAAGAGCGAAGCCGCAGCGTATTCTTCCTCCATATCTGCGCTCCGGCCTGCCAGCACTACGTGCCCCAAACCTTGCTCTCGTATCTGCCGCTCCAGTGCCGCCCGTTGCGGACCCTCGCCCACAATGCGCAAACACCAGTCCTTCGTACATCGTACATCTTTCCTTCGTACTTCATTCCATGCCTGCAGAAGAAGGTCAAAGCCTTTCTGCTCATGCAACCGCCCAACCGCCAGCACCGTCTTGGTCTTTCGACTTTCGACTTTCGACTTTCGACTATTTATCGCACACGGATTGGGTATGACGGTCACGTTCGTGCAACCGGCTTTCTCCCAGGCTGCTTTGTCTGCTTCGGTCAGTACCACCAGCCGCTCCAAAGGCTTCACGGCGCGCACCAGCTGCCGCGTACGGATACGTCCCAGTAAGGACCAGAAGAGACTTTTATGGTTCGCCTCTATCAGCTGCCGCCGCTGGTTCATGGCGAAGTGCATCTCGGCGATCGTGCGGCATGGCAGTTTGTGCAGAAAAGCTATCTCTTTGCCTCCCAGCGAGATACAGAGGTCTATTTTATTTGCACGTATGTAGTCGGCAAGGCATGCTTTGTACAGCCACATACGATCCATGTGACTCCACCATTTAGCCGGCAACGGTTTGTTATAGTCGGCATTAAAATTCACCGGAAGAATTATCGCCTTCACCCGCTTGTCCAGCGGAAACCATATCTTCTTTTCCCCTTCGGGCGCCGGCTCCGTCGTCAGGATCGTGATCTCATGCTCCGTGTGTGCTGCCAACCAGTTCACTTTCTGGGTCAGCACACGCTCCATGCCGCCGGAGTTATATAGTGCCGGGATACAATAAAGGATTCTCATGACTGCACCTCCTTCTTTTTACCGATGGATTCGATCCAATTCACTATTTGGGTCTGGTGGGTGGTTATGGTCATGACAATCGCCAGTAGCAACAGGCTCCAGGTCACCAACCGCGGATCGAAGAGCAGCGGCGCACGCGGATAGATGAGTGCATGCCCGACCAGCAGGAAAGACATCAGATACCAATAGACGCTGTCCTTCGCGCGGTAGAAACTCTCCTTCACCCACAGTCCGATCAGAAACATAGCGATTGCGGTACCTACCGCCCCGAACGAGCGGTATGCCTCGCCTACCATGTTCGTGCCCGTTCCCCACTCCGCGTCCGGTCCGAGGAAGAGGTACGAAGGCAGATCACCGCCGTGCAGCATCTGAGGCGGCACGTCCGAATGAGCAATGATATAGCCTCCTAATCCCGGTATAGGCGAAGCGATGTCAAGCGTCATGCCCTGAAACCAGGTAAGGTCATTCTCCTGCGCCCAACCGAAAAGGCGGAAGAGATTGACGTCATTGACGATCAGGTCCTCGTATATATCCCAGAACTCCTCTAACTTGAGATGGGCTAACTTGGCCTGCCATGCCCCGGGGTCCAGTCCCTCCGTGCGAAGGGTCATGACGAGGAAGAGGGCTATAGAACCGCCTGCTACCAGCGTCAGCACCTGCCACCAACGGAAACGGTAGACATACATGCTGAATCCCACTATAAGGATCAATGCCAGACTGACTGCCAGCTGGCGGCTGCCGGTCGAGAGCAGAATAAGCATGAAAGCGGCTATCACCGCCAGGTAGAACCACCATTTCTGCTTCGGCAGGCGGAAAAGGAATATCGCCATCAGGTAACAACCGATGGTGAAGATATTGTTGAAATAGCTGTAGATACCTACGTCCCGGAGGTTCGCACCCTCGGCATAGACGCTCTGTAGCGCAGCCAGTCCGCCGGTAACGACAAAGAGCGCCCATGCTACCATGGTGATACCGAAGAACCAAAGATACTGGCGCATAGAGATGGTGAAAGTGGGTTTGTCCGGTTCTTCGCGGTTCAGTTGCAACAGCCGTGTTGCACCCAGCATGTACCATGCGTAGCCGAAATAAGCCAAAGCGGTAGCCCGCGTGACGTAATTATCATTAAACGAGAAAGAGAAGAAGGACCAATAGATGCGCTCAGTCGGCGCATAGAAGACCGGATAGACGAAATTGACGAGGAAGAACGAGAGGGCAAAGAAGAACTCAAAGCCCAGCCAGTTCTTGCGTTTGTTGGTAGCAAAGAAAAGCACATTTTGCGCAATAAAGCACGCCATGAGGGTTACGCAATAGTCGTAACTGTACGTCCACGGCGCTTGGATATAGAGCACCGTAGCCACGATGGCAAAAGCAATATTGAGCAGGTAGGTCAGCATTTCTCTTTGGCTCTATGGAGCAGGTAAAACAGGAATGCCATCCGTCCGAATTCGAGTTCTTCATGCCAAGCCGCAAGGGCGCTCAACTGCCCTTCGGGAGACACGGTCGGCCGGTGCATAGCTTTCCAATGATAGCCGCAGATCACATTCCGCTCATGAGCAGAGAGACCAAGCCCCGGCGAGACAAGACGGTATATCTCGTGGTCCTGTACGATATTGAGCCCCTGGTATTCGGCACCTCCGGAAACCTTATGGGTATGCTGGCGGAAGTTATTAAGCGTCTGCGGGAGGTATGCCACGCGTCCCTGCGAAGCCATGCGGATCCAGAAGAGGCGGTCGCCGGAGGCGGTGAACTGCGCTACTTGCGACATGTCCACGTTCAGAGCCGCCGAACGGCGGAAGACCACCGCAGAGGCATTGCATATATGGCTGTAGCCGAGCAGGTACCGCCGTATAAAAGTCTCTCCGTCCATTGCCCACGTACGTTTCCATATCGAGTCACGCTTGCGGGAGATAGGTCTGCCTTCGCTGTCGATCCACCGGCTGTGGCAAAAAGCGAGCACCGCGTCCTCTTTCTCTATGGCGGCTACCAGACGGCTTAACAGAGTCGGTTCTGCCACGTCGTCGCTCTCCGCGATCCAGACATACTCGCCCGTAGCTTCCTCCAGCCCGCGCTGCCATTGGAGAAACGTGTTGCCGGAGTTGCTCCCGTTGACGATAAGCGTTTTGACACGCGGATCGCTCTCGTAGGTCCGCAATACCGCTACGCTCTCGTCCGTCGATGCGTCGTCCAGCAGGATCACCTCAAAATCCGGATACTCCTGCGCGAGAATACTCTCCATGCGTTCCTTCAAATACGGCGCATGGTTGTAATTAGGCATTATGACACTTGCTTTCGGCATAGTCGGGCTCCTTTCATAAGAACATTTAAGGGCGCAAAGATACAACAATTTTTGCACATGTGCAATTTTTTTTGTGTAATTCAATTATTTTGTGTAATTTTGCAGCGAAATTAAGAAAAATGACGAGTACTGCAAAGGAAATATCGCTTCATCCGCGCAACCGGCGCATGGACATCCTCCGCGCAATAGCTATTGTACTAGTTGTATGGGGACATAATTTTCCCCATCCGGGTTTTACATGGTTTGACATCTATTTCCCGATGGCGCCGTACAGGCTGGCTATCTTTCTGTTTGCCAGCGGCTATTTCTTCTGGGATCTGACGTGGGAGAAGTACCCGTCTTTTCTATGGAAGAAGACGAAAGGGCTTGCTCTGCCGCTATTGGGATGGAATATCGTTTATGCCGGAATTGTCTCTCTTCTGGTTTGGAGGAATGTGGTAGATTATTTGCCTTCTCTCGATAGTATCTGGTCATTCAATTCCTTGTTGGTCGAGCCGTTTGTGACGGGGCACCAATACACCCTCAATCTGGCTACTTGGTTTGTAGGCATGCTCTATCCTGCCTTGCTGATGTACGGGGTGCTGAATATTGTGCTGCGCCGGGTGAACGATCATGTGATGTTAGGGGTGTATCTGCTGCTGGCGATAGCGGGACTGCGTTTCGCATCTCTGGCGCAGATGTCGCATTATTGGTATCTGCCTCTGCATGTCAGTTACGCGCTCTTCTTCATACATTTCGGCAAATATTATAGAAAGTATATAGAGCCATATATAGAGAGGCTGAGTTCATGGATTCTTATTCCGGCATGCCTTCTGGTTTCGTATCTCGTAGTACACATAGGCGGGGAAGTACCTTATTCGCTGGCATGGATGAATTACGGAGGGCGGGTTATTACGCCGCTGCTGATGGCGATAGCGGGTATCTTGCTGTGGGTTCGGATAGCCGGGATTATTGAGCGGTATGTTGTTCCGAACGGGATAGAGAAAGCCGTGAGTGAGTCCACATGGGATATCATGACCCATCATCTGCTGGTCAAACTGGCGGTCGGATGGGCGCTTATCCATTTGGGCACGGAGCCGGAGTTAGTGGATGCTTTCCGTTCTTCTATATGGTTCATGCCGGCGCGGCTTGATTGCTGGGCACTGGTCGGATTGGAGGTCGTGCTACCTGTGGCATGGCATTATCTATTCGGCTACTTCAAGGATAAACTTGGGATTAAACTATAAAAGAGAAGCCCGAAACGAATGTTCCGGGCTTCTGTCTGATGGCTGACAGCTGACGGCTTATGCCTCAGCCTCTTCTGCAGGAGCTTCGCCGTTAGCCTCTGCCTCAGCGGCAGCAGCCTCCTGTGCAGCCTCTTGAGCGGCAGCAGCGAGCGCAGCGTCAGCAGCAGCACGCTTCTCAGCGATAGCAGCAGCTTTAGCTTTGTTGGTCTCAATCTCCTGGTTGTGAAGAGCCTTTGCTGCAGCGGCTTTCTTGTCTGCCTCAGCCTGGCTGATCTTGCCATTCTTAGCATCTTTCTGCGCTTTCCAAGCCTCGAAGCGGCGTTGAGCCTCTTCCTCGCTGAAAGCACCTTTGGCAACACCGCCTTGCAAGTGTTTGCAGAGGAGTACGCCTTCGTTAGAAAGGATCGTACGTACGGTGTCTGTCGGCTGTGCACCTACGCCTACCCAGTACAGGGCGCGCTCGAAGTTGAGCACTACGGTTGCAGGGTTGGTGTTCGGGTTGAACGAACCGAGACGTTCGATAAATTTGCCGTCACGCGGCGAGCGGCTGTCTGCTACTACGATGTGGTAGAAAGCATAGTCTTTGTGACCATAACGAGCCAAACGAATCTTTGTTGCCATTTGTTTTTGTTTGTTTTGTGGGCGGTGAATTACACGAATTCTTGCCCGGGTTAATAATTAAGTACTGGACCTTCGTACATCGTACTTTCGTCCTTTGTACATTTTCTTGGCGTGCTTTTTACTCGAAAAAGCCTGCAAAATTACTGCTTTTTTTTGACATACACAAGATTTTAGTCACTTTTTTGTCAAATTATATGAAAATTCGTCCGATTTAGGCGGCAAAACATTAACCCTGCATCACCGCAATGCAATTGTTGTGTAATTGTTGTGTAATTGCTGTATAATTGCTACTTAATGCTAGACCATAGCTAGACCATAGCTAGACCATACAAACTCTGTTTCTGCTAGATTTAAATGCCGGCTGCATAATCAAAGATTACTCCTTCCCGCAACAACAATTTTTTGAATTTCACAAGAGAAAAGCAAGAAATAATGACAAATCTGACAAAGTATTTATTATTTTTTTTGTATATCTCAAAAAAAAGTTGTAAATTTGCACGCTAATTTGTGCAAATGAAGATCACAGACCCCAAAATAGAGCAACCTATCCTGCATCTGATCGGCGAAGAAGCCGACCGGTTGGGGTTGGAATGTTATGTCATCGGCGGCTGGGTAAGGGACTTGTTTCTCCATAGACCGTCCGACGACATAGATGTAGTAGTAGTTGATAACCCCCTCCAACTCCCCCTCAAGGGGAGAGAAAAGGAAGATGGACGCTCGGGAATAGGTATCCTGTTGGCAGAGGCGGTGGCAAAGCGGCTGGGAAAAGGTGCGCATCTCGCTGTCTTCAAGACCTACGGCACTGCACAAGTAAAACATAAAGGTCAGGAACTGGAGTTCGTCGGTGCGCGCAGAGAGAGTTACCGGCATGACAGCCGCAACCCGATAGTAGAGGACGGGACTCTGGAGGAAGACCAGAACAGGCGCGATTTCACTATCAACGCCATGGCGATTTGTTTGAATAGTCGAAAGTCGAAAGTCGAAAGTCAAAAGACTTATGGCGAGTTGCTGGATCCGTTTGACGGAATGGGAGACTTGGAGCGGTGTATCATCCGGACGCCGCTGGACCCGGACATCACCTTCAGCGACGACCCGCTGCGTATGATGCGCGCCATCCGTTTTGCCACGCAATTAGGATTCAACCTCGACGGCGAGACCTTCGATGCCATCGCCCGCAACAAAGAGCGCATCGGTATCATCACCAAAGAGCGGATTGCGGAGGAACTGAACAAGATCATGCTGAGCCGCCGTCCTTCGGAGGGCTGGATATTGCTGGACAAGACAGGTCTGCTGCCGCTCATCTTCCCCGAACTGGCGGCACTCAAAGGCGTGGAGGTCAAAGAGGGCCGCGGACACAAGGACGTGTTCTACCACACCCTGAAGGTATTGGACAATGTAGCGGAGCTACAGAGTAAAGACCGCTTCGCTGACAGAATACAGACCGCTTCGCTGACAGACCGAGATAGTATTTTATGGCTGCGGTGGGCGGCGCTTCTGCACGACATAGGCAAGCCGCGGAGCAAGCAATGGGACCCGCAAGCCGGATGGACATTCCGCAACCACAACTATATCGGCGCCAAGATGGTACCGAAGATCTTCGCGCGGATGAAACTGCCGCTGAACGAGAAGATGGAGTACGTGAAGAAGATGGTGGACCTGCATATGCGACCGATCAACCTGATAGAGGACACCGTGACCGACTCCGCCGTAAGACGGCTGCTCTTCGAAGCCGGAGACGACATAGACGACCTGATGATGCTATGCGACGCAGACATCACCAGCCGCAACGAACAGAAAGTGGAGCGGTACCACCGCAACTACCGGCTGGTAAGGCAGAAGATGGTGGAGCTGGAGGAACGCGACAGGATCCGCAATTTCCAGCCGCCAGTCAACGGCGACGAGATCATGCAGATGTTTCATCTTGAACCCTGTTCCCTCGTAGGAGAGATGAAAGCCGCTGTCAAGGACGCTATCCTTGACGGTATCATCCCTAACGAATACGAGGCAGCGAAACAATATATCATTGAATTATGGCAGAAGAAAAACATATAGACGAAAGTCGAAAGAGAGGTGACGGGTTACGGGTTACCGGTGACGGGATAGAGCCTGTCGAAAGCTCAGCCGTGGAGTACGGCGAGGCTAACATCATCCACCTCGACGACATGGAGCATATCCGGCGCCGTCCGGGTATGTATATCGGCAAGTTAGGCGACGGAAGCCACTCGGACGACGGCATCTACGTGCTCATCAAAGAGAGTATCGACAACTCCATCGATGAGTACCGCATGGGCGAAGGCAAGGTGATTGAAGTGGAGATAAGTGACCAAGTGACCAAGGACCAAGAGACAGAGACAAGCCATCAGATGGTGCGCGTGCGAGACTACGGACGCGGTATCCCTCTGGGCAAACTGGTGGAGGTTGTCTCGGTGCTCAACACCGGCGGCAAATACGACAGCAAGGCGTTTAAGAAATCCGTCGGTCTGAACGGTGTGGGTACCAAAGCTGTCAATGCTCTGTCCTCTTTCTTCGCCGTAGAGTCCTACCGCGAGGGCAAGATGCGCAGGGCGGAGTTCGCGCAAGGCAAACTGACCTCTGACACCGGGATAGTGGACTATAACGGACCGGAGAAACGCGGTACGATCATCGAGTTTGTGCCCGACGACAGCAAAGGGCTGTTTGAGAACTACCATTTCCGGGACGACTATATCGAGGAACTGCTGCGCAACTACGCCTATCTCAACACCGGCTTGACACTCGTTTATAACGGCAAGAAGTTTGTCTCCAAGAACGGTCTGCTGGACCTGCTGACGGAGAACATGACCGTCTCGCCGCTCTACCCGATCATTCATATCGTAGGAGAAGATATAGAGATAGCCCTGACGCACACGGACCAGAACGGCGACGAGTACTACTCGTTCGTCAACGGCCAGCATACTATCCAGGGCGGAACGCACCAGACCGCTTTCCGCGAAGCCATAGGCAGAACCATCAAAGAGTTCTTCAACAAGAACCAGGAGCTGGCGGACATCCGCAACGGCGTGGTTGGCGCTATTGCCATCAACGTAGAAGAACCGGTCTTCGAGAGCCAGACGAAAGTCAAATTAGGCTCCAAAGACATGAGCCCCTCCGGCGGTATCTCCGTCAACAAGTTCGTCAATGACTTCGTCAAACAGCAACTGGACAACTACCTGCACAAGACTCCGCAGACCGTGGAGATCATGCTGCAGAAGATCCAGGACAGCGAGAAAGAGCGCAAGGCGATAGCGGGTGTGACGAAAGCGGCTCGTGAGCGGGCGAAGAAGAACCTGGTCAACAACCCCAAGTTGCGTGACTGCCAGATACACCTGAACGACCCCAAGCCGGTGAAGAGCAGCAAGGACGCCGACGACGATCTGCGACTGGAGAGCTGCATCTTCATCACCGAGGGTCTCTCCGCTTCCGGTTCGATCACCAAGAGCCGCGACGTCCGCACACAAGCCGTTTTCTCCCTCCGAGGCAAACCCCTCAACTGCTATGGGCTGACCAAACAGGTGGTGTATGAGAACGAAGAGTTCAACTGTCTCCAGTCGGCGCTCAACATAGAGGACGGACTGGACGAGTTGCGGTACAACAAAGTGATCATCGCCACCGATGCCGATGTCGATGGTATGCACATACGACTGCTGATGCTCACTTTCTTCCTCCAATTCTTCCCCGATCTGGTCAAGAAAGGGCACGTCTATATCCTGCAGACTCCGCTCTTCCGCGTGAAGGACAAGAGCCAGACGATATACTGCTATTCCGAGGAAGAACGCCAGAAAGCAATGGCTAAGATCAAGACGCCGGAGATCACACGATTCAAAGGTCTGGGAGAGATCTCACCGGACGAGTTCAAGGGGTTCATCGGTGCCGGTATCCGGCTCGACCAAGTGACGCTGCGCAAGGACGACAATGTGAAAGAACTGCTGGCTTATTACATGGGCAAGAACACCACCGAGCGGCAGCAGTTCATCATCGACAACCTCGTGATCGAAGAAGACAAGGTGGAGGATTTTGATAATTGATAATTGATAATTGAGAATTGAAAGCATTAATTGCATTTATTATATTGGCAGTGGTTGTTCTCACCCTCACGGAGGTCAATGAGCGCATAAAGGCGAAGAAGAACAATAGCCAACCAAACCAAACCCTCAAGGAAGAAGTCGAAAAGGACGAGGACTGCAAAACAAAAACAGACGGAGACTGCTCCGCCTGTGAATTGATTTCCGTGTGTGATAAAAAAGTTGAAGGCTGACGGCTTTCCCTACCCCCTCACCGTGATGTGGAAACAAGACTGTTTCCATTCGTACTTGACGTAGATCTTTCCCGCCCGCTGATGGTTCAGCAGCACTTGTCCCAGAACCAGTTTCAAGTTATCCTCATGCATGTACGCACGCGTCTGCGTTACCTTATCATATCGCATGTACGCGAGGTCGAAGGTTGTGCCGTAGCAATGGCAGGACCGGGTGACGGAGTTGATGTTTCCGCTCTGTTGCAGGTATTTGATGTCCTCCTGCGTACGGAGCACGGAAGTCACGTAGAACCGATAATGCGGCAAGTTGTTGCGTGACAGGATGTCCGCCCATTCGGCTCCGATAGCATCCAGTTCGCGTTTGGCGGAAGGAATCAAAAAAGGCACCGAGTGGGTCAAACTATCTACGATATAATTCTCGTTGGTCTTAATCTCCACCAGCTGATGGCGCATCTTCGCCGCGTCCTTCCGGTTCTCGGGCGGACGGGACAAGCCGATACGCGAAGCTACTTCGTGCTGCTTCGCCTGCAGGTCGTTGAACTTCGCCTTGTAGCTGAATGTCCTGCCGGGATACCATACCAGACTGTCCTCGGTTACGACCGTCTCTTGCGTCTGGTGAGAGCAAGAGACTAAAGGAATAAAGAGTAAAGAATAAAGACTTAAATGCATCAGCAGGCGCAAACAAGTCTTTACTCTTTGAACACGGTGGTCTTTATTCTTTATTCTATATAGACCACTCAAAGCCATCCTTGGTGTCTTTAATTTGGAAGCCGAGCGCCGTCAGTTCGTTACGAATCTTATCGGATGTTGCCCAGTCCTTGTTTTGTTTTGCTTGCAGACGGATGCCAAGGAGCAGATCTACAGCTCCGTGGAAAGCAGATAGCTGACGGCTGACGGCTGATGGCTGATCGCCATTCTCGCCAAGCCGCAAACCTAAAATGTCAATGGCGTAGGTCTGCCATACCTCGCGCAGTTCGTTCAGATCAGCCTCGCTGATTGTCCCTTTGCCGTCATGGACGGTGTTGATCGCTTTCACCGAGTCAAACAGGGCTGCAATGACGAAAGGCGTGTTCAGATCGTCGTCCATTGCTTCGGCGCAACGGGATGATAACCCCACCCCGTCCCTCCCCTCAAGGGAGGGAGATGTTTCCTTTGAAGGCTGGATCTTCAGCAGGCGGCTATATGCCTCTTGCAGACGCTGCAGACCCTTCTCGGCAGCCTCCAATGCTTCGGACGAGAAGTCCACCGTAGAGCGGTAGTGAGCCTGAAGGATGAAGAAACGGATGACCATCGGACCGAACGGTTTGCTCAACAACTCATGCTTACCGCTGAAGAACTGCTCAAGGGTAATGAAGTTGTTATAACTCTTGCCCATTTTCTTGCCGGCGATAGTGATCATGTTATTGTGCATCCAGTAATGCACCGACTCATGCCCCAGCGCCGCGCAGCTCTGCGCTATCTCCGCCTCATGGTGCGGGAAGATCAGATCCAGACCGCCACCGTGGATATCAAACTTCTCTCCGAGGTACTTGGTACCCATCGTAGAGCACTCCATATGCCATCCCGGAAAACCTTCGCTCCACGGGCTGGGCCAGTGCATGATATGCTCGGGACTTGCCTTCTTCCAAAGGGCAAAGTCATAACTATGCTTTTTCTCGGACTGTCCATCCAGTTCGCGGGTCTCGGTGACAATATCGTTGAGGTTACGTCCGGAGAGTTTGCCGTAAGGGTAGTCTTTCGCGTACTTCTCCACGTCCATATAGACGGAGCCGTTGGAGACATAGGCATAGCCCTTGTCCAGAATCTTCTGCACGAAGGCGATCTGCTCGATGATATGTCCCGAAGCGTGCGGCTCGATAGACGGCGGCAGGACGTTCAGCGCCGCCATATCTCGGTGGTAGCGGTTGGTGTAGTACTGCACTACCTCCATCGGCTCCAACTGCTCCAGACGGGCTTTCTTAGCAATCTTGTCCTCGCCCTCGTCCGCGTCGTGCTCCAAGTGTCCCACATCGGTGATATTGCGCACGTAGCGCACTTTGTACCCCAGGTGCATCAGATAGCGGTAGAGCACATCGAACGTAATCGCCGGACGGGCGTGTCCCAGATGGGCGTCACCGTACACAGTGGGCCCACAGACATACATGCCTACGTGCCCCTCGTGCAGCGGTTTGAATGTTTCCTTTAGTCGTGTTAATGAATTATAAATTTCTAACATAATCGAAAGTCAAAAGACTGCTCCGTTCAGAGAAGCGTTTTAGGATCGAGGTTGTTTTTCTCGATGTCCTTGAAATACTTGAAGGTACCTACTTTGAGTTCGTCGCAAGCGGCTTCGTCGCAGACGATGATACCGTGCTGGTGCATCTGGAGCGCGGAAACAGTCCACATGTGGCTGATCGGTTCCTCGATAGCGTGCTGCAGCGCGCGGGCTTTGTTATGACCATTGACCATAATGAGCACTTCCTGTGCATCCATGACAGTCCCTACACCTACGGTGAGGGCTGTCTTAGGCACCTTATTGACATCATTGTCGAAGAAACGGCTGTTAGCAATGATCGTATCGGTGGTCAGCTCTTTCTTGCGGGTGCGGCTGGAGAGAGAAGAACCCGGCTCGTTGAAGGCTATATGTCCGTCCGGACCGATACCGCCGAGGAACAGATGAATACCTCCGTAGTTTCTGATTTTCTCTTCATACCGTGCGCATTCCGCTGCCAGATCGGCTGCATTGCCATTCAGGATGTTCACATTCTCCTTGCGGATGTCAATATGGCTGAAGAAATTATTCCACATGAAACTATGATAACTCTCCGGGTGCTCTTCCGGCAGGTTGACATACTCGTCCATATTGAAGGTGACTACATTGCGGAAGGATACTTTTCCCTCTTGGTTCAGCTTGATAAGCGCCTTATACATACCAAGCGGCGAACTGCCTGTCGGCAGACCCAACACAAACGGAGCCCCCTCTTTAGGTCCGAAATCATTGATTCGTTTTGCTACATAGTTCGCAGCCCACTGACTCAGCAGGTCATACGAAGGTTCGATAATTACACGCATAGGATTTATTCGTTTTTCACATTTTCTTATTTTCACATTTATTCACCGAGAAGGATTTCCGCCAACTCCGGTTCCTCCGGGTTGACAGCAACAATCTCGCCCTCGCGGTCGATCAGTACGGTGAAGGGGATATACTCCACTCCGTATTTATCGGAACACGGGTGCTCCTCATCCTCCCGCATCTGAAGCCAAGGCATCTGCTCTTCCTGGAGCGCAACGCGCCAAGCCATAGCGTCTTGATCGACAGAGCAACTGAGTATCTGCAGATGTCCTTCCGGCTGCGAAGCATAGATTTCTTTGAGCACCGGAATAAAACGGCGACACGGTCCGCACCAGCTTGCCCAGAAATCAAGCAATACATAGTCGGTCTTGCCTACCACCTCGCTCAGGGACAACTCCTCGCCTTCCGGCGTGAGAGCGGTGATATCAGTGTAGGCGTTTTCACTCGCTGTTTCTGCGACTTGCTCCTGAGCCTGTTCCTGCTCTTGAGACTCTGCGGCTTGCTCAGCCGGTTTCTTGGTACAGCCGATTAATAAGGTACAAAGGGACAAAGTACCAAGTACCAAGGAATGATAGATTTTCTTTTTCATTGTTGTATTGTTTTAGTCAATTTTTTGTAACACTACTGCGCTTCGTGCCGGCAGATACATCTTCAGCCACCCCTTGCCGTCTTTGGCGTAGAGTTCGTCGTGCTCCGTGAAATGCTCTACCGAGTCATCGCTCAAGCCGAAGCCTGCAAACTCCTTGGCATCGGTATTAAGCACCACTTTGTATTTGCCTTCCGGCACCAGCATACCATAGTCTGCAAATGATTTCTGACCGTTCCAGTTGAAGATGAAAAGCAGGTCTCCACGTGAATAAGCCACCACCTGGTCGCCTTCATTATCCCACCATTTCATCACCCACGGCAGATGTTTGCCTACGTTGTACCGTTTCTCCTCTGCCGTCGGGTTCTGCGTCAGCAAGTGGCTCTTCAGCAGATGGATCATGGCTTCGTCAAAACGGTTCAAGTCGGCAAAGAAATAATTGGGGTTGTCCACCAGACTCCACTGTCTGCGGGCGTATTTATAACTCCATCCGTTCCCCTCGCGCGGGAAATCGATCCACTCAGGATGGCCGAATTCATTCCCCATGAAGTTCAGATATCCGCCATTGATCGTAGAGGCAGTCACCAGCCGGATCATCTTATGCAACGCAATACCCCGGTCTGCCATATAGGTAGAATGACCATGCTCGAAATGCCAGTACATATCCGCGTCCACCAGACGGAAGATAATAGTCTTGTCTCCTACCAGCGCCTGATCATGACTCTCAGCATAACTGATGGTCTTCTCGTCCTCGCGTCTGTTAGTCATCTCAAACAGGATATGACCGGCTTTCCAGTCCTCGTCTTTCACCTCCTTGATATACTTGATCCAGAAATCAGGAATACCCATTGCCAGCCGGTAGTCGAATCCGACGCCGCCATCCTCTATCTTAGCCGCCAGCCCCGGCATTCCCGATACCTCTTCCGCTATCGTGACCGCATCAGGTTTCACCTCATGAATCACCTTATTCGCCAGAGTCAGATACATGATTGCGTCGCCGTCCTCGTTGCCGCTGAAATAACTCGGATATCCGTTGAAATCCTCTCCCAACCCGTGGCTGCGATAGATCATACTGGTCACACCGTCAAAACGGAATCCGTCAAAATCATATTCATCCAACCAGAACTTGCAGTTGCTCAACAGAAAATGCAGCACTTCGTTCTTGCCGTAATTGAAGCAAAGGCTGTCCCAAGCCGGGTGCTCCCGACGCGCGCCGTCGTGGAAATACTGATACGGAGTACCATCGAAATTACCCAGTCCTTCCAGTTCGTTTTTCACCGCATGGCTGTGTACCAGATCCATGATCACTTTCATTCCATGGCCGTGGATGTCATCAATAAGGGCTTTCAGCTCATTCGGTGTACCGAAACGACTGGAAGCGGCAAAGAAGTTAGACACATGGTATCCGAAACTGCCATAGTACGGGTGCTCCTGAATAGCCATGATCTGCACGCAGTTATAGCCCAGTTTGACTATACGCGGCAATACATCGCGGCGGAACTCCTCGTAACTATTCACCTTCTCCTGTTCCGACGACATGCCTACGTGACATTCGTAGATATAAAGACCGTCTTTGCCGACTTTCTTGGTCTTCGCGGAATTACGGTGTTTCCACTCGTACTCCGGTTCATCCCATACTTGGGCAGAAAAGATCTTGGTGTTCGCATCCTGTACGACACGCCGCACATAGGAAGGGATGCGTTCGCCGTATCCTCCCTGCCACTCCACCAACAGCTTATAGAGTTGCTCATGTTTGAGTGCTTCTTCCGGCATTCTGGCTTCCCATACACCGTTTCCGACCGGCTGCAAGCGGTAGGCTTCATCTTTCTGCCATCCGTTCATATCGCCCTTGATATAGATTGCAGTCGCATTGGGAGCCCATTCGCGGAGGACCCATTCGCCGGCTACTTTCTTGCCTTTCTCGTCAATATAGGGCTTCTTGTGGTGGAGACCGAAATAGAGGTATCCTGTTGCCCAGTCGGCGAGTTTGGCACCGCCGGTTATTTCTGCTTCCTTGCGTCTGGCATAGTCAGCGCGCGCCTGCAACGCTCCTTCATAGGGTTGCAGATACGGGTCACGCTCTACTATCGGCAGATGTTTTATTTCTTTCTTTGTTGCCATAAGTGTGTGTTTTTTAATGGTTTGTTATTAAGGATGGTCGGGAGGTTATTGATTTACTCTCGCTTTAACGATGATCTTACGGTATTCTTTTCCCGGAGCGATTCCCGGTTGGTGGGCATCAGAGGGGAAGAAGACGGCAAAATGACCTGCGGGAACTGTAAACTTAGCCGTAGCTTTGTCGCCATAGAACTCTACATCCTTGCCTTCGTCGTATTCCTGGGTCACTTCCTGGCAGTCCACCTGCGCTTTCCATCCCATCTCTTCGTCATCACCCAGCGGTATCTGAATATCCAGATAGTCCTTGTGCGCCTCCATACGGCATTTGGATTCCTCCTTACCCTTGAAGTCAAGAATGTTTACAAACAGATCCTTTCCGTCCAGATAGATCTTACATGCCGGCAACTCCTCAAGATCATTGTCATTGTAGAATTGCATAAATTGTTTCAGTCCGGGTACGCTGTCGAAATACCAATCAGCGTTCTCTAATTTGTCAAGTATCATGGGCTCAACTCGTCATCAAAAATCACGATATCTATAGGAGTACAGACCGTTTCACTGACAGAATACAGACCATCCTTCGGACTGACAGACTGATTTTGTTCGCGGGCTACGATGTACTGCCTGATCTCCTCCAGTTTGCCTTCGCCCACATAGGTAGAAGTGTTGGGCTGGTCGAGACGTTGCGTGAAACGCTTGACGGGCACTATACCATGCGTGTCCGCCAAAAACGCGAGTTCGTCCAGATACTCCTTCGTCTTCTCCTCCGGCTGGCTCGGCGTTATCAATCCTACCAAAACCGCGTGCTCTATATAAGGTTTGATTTCTATCATAAACGGGGCTGTCAGCTATCTGCTATCAGCATTCAGATATTTTGGGCACAAAGGTAGTAAAAAAAAATGACATATGCAAAAAAAATCGCCCCATTGGACGATTTTTTAGATTTCAGCAGCCGGCTTTCAGCCTTCAGCTTACTTACGGAGACCGAGTTCTTTGATGATAGCACGGTAGCGCTCAATGTCTTTTGCCTTCAGATAATCCAGCATGCGGCGGCGTTTTCCAACCAATGCGGTCAATGCACGCTCTGTACCGAAGTCCTTGCGGTTGTTTTTAAGGTGCTCGGTGAGGTGGTTGATACGGAAGGTAAAGAGTGCGATTTGGCTCTCAGCAGAACCGGTGTTTTTAGCGTCATTGCCGTACTTAGCGAACAACTCGGCTTTTTTCTCTGATGTTAAATACATACCATTTTTTCATTTGGTCATTTACCATTTGGTCATTTATTGAGCCATTTGGCAAATGCGGGTTAAACAATTACCGCTGAAGCAGAATCTGGCATTGCAACTTCGCGGCATTAACTTCGCCTTTTCGCAGAAAAAGCGTGCAAAGGTACTGCTTTTTTGCGAGACTACCAAATTTTTTTGAAGAAAAGTGAAAAAAAAGGCACGATTAACTTCGTTTTTCCGCTCCAATAGTGGTAAAATCCCCATGTCCGGGATAAACTTTTGTGTCGTTCGGCAGTTCAAAGAGCCGTTGGAGCGAAGAGATGAGTTGCCCCATGTCTCCGCCCGGAAGGTCCGTTCTGCCGTACCCCATGCGAAAGAGCGTGTCGCCGGAAAGGAGCGTTTTCTCCTTCGGCCAGTACAGACAGATTGAACCGGGTGTATGTCCGGGGGTGTGGAGGATTGAGAGTTGAGAGTTGAAAGTTGAAAGTTGAGAGTTTAGTGGTTCTACGGGGAAGAGCTGAGGTGTGGCGCGGATGCCGAAGAGGTTGTATTGCATCTGCATCGCTTCCGCCATCGGGATGTCTTTCTCATGCATGAGTACCGGCGTGTGCCATTGCTCTGCCGCCCATGCCGCACCCCAGAGATGGTCGAGATGACCATGCGTAGCGATGATAAAAACCTCCTCGCAAGAGAGGGAGTTTATATAATTATACAGCACCTGTTGTTCATATTGGTCAGAGCAGGCAGGGTCGACGAGCAGCACCGTCCCGCCATTTCCCGCTTGGGCTTTTGACGAAACGACATACGTGTTCGTTCCGAAAGAACCGAAGTTGAATGATTTTATCTCCAGCATTCTTGACAAATTTGAGGTTTTTCTTGTTCGGCAGCCATCCGGAACGCCCTCGCTTTTTCGTTCGAGAAAAGTTCCGCCAAGGGTGTGTCCATAATGTTCCCATAGGAATAGGAATGGCTTTTATCGTAGCAGCACGGCAGCACTTCGCCGGTTGTGGTGACTACTACCCCACTCCATACGCGGAGGCATCCGCGGCGCAGGCTCTTGCGGTGGTATAGTCCGTCTTTCCATTTGCGGTAGCGGCTGTAACGGGGGTCGGAAGGCATGAGCGGATGGCCTTCGGCATAATTGTACAACTGGGCTGTCTTGAATACCAGACGGTCCGCCCCGAGGGATTTATACTGCTGTTTGAAAGCCTTCCATTCCTGTTCATTGGTGCGCAGACGGAGGCACTGCAGTTCGATCACTGTGGATGCCTTCAGGCGTTCTTTGGCTTCGCGGAGGTACCTCAGCGCCGCTTTTGTTTTCTCCAGACTCCCTCCTATCCGGTAGGCATTGTAGGTCTCTTCGGAGAGTCCGTCCATGGAAACGATGATGCGGTCCAACCCTGCCCGGACGAGCGCTTCCGCCATCTCGGGCGTCAGAGCCTGGGCGTTCGTCGAGAGAATCGTATAAAGTCCCGCCCGGTGCGCCTCCGCAACCATAGCCGGCAGATGGCTGTTGAGCAACGGCTCTCCCTGGAAATAGAACTGCACCGTCAGTGCCCACTGTTTTATTTCGTCCAAAGTCCGACGCCATACTTCCAAAGAGAGGTAAGGAGAAGAAACTCCTGCCCGTCCTTTTCCCGCCGGAGAGGAGTTAGAAACCCCAACCGGGCATTCCGGGCAACGCAGCTGGCAGACAGCCGCCGGCTCAACGGATACGAAGGTAGGCATATGCGTAAAACGCACCAAGCCGAGACGGCTTAGTGCGTAATTACCGTAACACTTGATGGTGTTAATGCAGCGCGATTTTGTTAACACGACGCTCATGACGACCGCCTTCGAAATCCGTCTGGAAGAAAGTGCGCACGATATCCAGCGCCTTCGGCGCAGAAATGAAGTTGGCGGGCAAGCCGAGCACATTCGCGTTGTTGTGCGCACGTGCCAGCTCTGCCAATTTGTTTTCCCAACAGAGTGCGGCACGGATTCCTTGGTGCTTATTGGCGGTCATGGTAATACCGTTGCCGGTGGAGCAGATGACGATACCGAACTCGTATTCTCCCTTTTCTACCGCCTCAGCCAGCGGATGTGCAAAATCAGGATAGTCGCAACTCTCCGTCGAATAGCATCCAAAATCCTTCACTTTGGCGCCATTATCCTCCAGAAACAGCTGTACTTGCTGTTTGAGTTCAAATCCCGCGTGGTCCGAAGCCATCGCGATAGTCATTTCAGAAAAGCTTTTCATATCTAATATCTTTTAAATCATACATTCTCAGAATATCAGCGCCAGGTTACCAAACATCAGTTTGCAAGATATCGCCAGGACGATGATTCCGAAGAACTTACGGATGATGTATAGCGCCGTCGTTCCCAGATATTTGGTAAGCCAGTTCGTACCGATAAGCACCAGGTAAAGCACCAGCATACAGAGAAAGAGAGAGATACACAGGCTGGCGATACTGTATTCCGCGGTAATAGCCAGAAGCGCCGTAAAGGCTCCCGGACCGGCATACATGGGAAAAGCCAGCGGAACGATAGAACTACCGTTGCCTATCTCGCCCTCCAGCTTGTCATTCTGGAAAATCGTGATATCCAGAATCATTTCCAGCGCCATCAGGAAGATAACAAAACCTCCGGCTACGGCGAAATACTCGATCTGCACGCCGAAGAGTTTCAGAATCCATTCGCCCAGAAAAAGGAAGGACAACAGAATAATCAGACTCGCTATACACACCTTGTCCGCATGGATCTTGATTCCCTTCTTCTCCATGGCTATGGTAATAGGGATATTGCCGAAGGGATCAATGATCGCGATAAGAAAAACAAACGAGGATAAAACCTGCCAGATATCAACCGTTCCGAAAAAATTACGTATCGCTTCCATAGTATTTTCGCATTTTAGGCCGCAAAGTTACTAAAAAATTTGCATATGTGCAAAAAAAATTGTACTTTTGCAGCGATTTTCAGAGAAACGGGAATTTTCGAACTCGAAATTAATAATTTAAATAGTTATGATTAATAGCCAAGACATTAAGAACGGTGTATGCATCCGTATGGACGGCCGTTTGTATTTCGTAATTGAGTTTTTGCACGTTAAGCCGGGTAAAGGTAACACCATCATGCGTGTGAAGTTTAAAGATGTAGTGGACGGCCGCGTGCTGGAGCGCCGCTTTAATATCGGCGAGAAGCTGGAAGACGTACGCGTAGAGCGTCGTCCGTATCAGTTCCTTTACAAAGAGGGCGAGGACTACATCTTCATGAACAACGAGACCTTTGAGCAAGTACCCATCGCTCATGATCTGATCACCGGTGTAGATTTCCTGAAAGAGGGTTTCACGGTAGATGTCGTATCGGATGCTACGACAGAGACTATTCTGTTCGCAGAGTTGCCGACCAAGGTTGAGTTGGCTGTCACGTACACCGAGCCGGGTCTGAAAGGCGACACCGCTACCAACACGCTCAAACCGGCTACTTTGGAGACCGGCGCAGAGATTCGCGTACCGCTCTTCATCAACGAAGGAGAGATCGTTCGCGTAGATACGCGTGACGGAAGCTATTGCGAGCGTGTTCGTTAATGAACTTATCCGTAAGAATAGAAAAAGAAATCCGACCTTCCGGCCGGATTTTTTTATTCTACTTCCGTTCCTTGAATGGTATATTTTCTATTCTCCCGGAGGATATACAGATTTCCGTCTTGCAGTATCTTCGCCGCTTGGGGCGCTTCCGGACTCACGTTCTCTATACCGGACGGCAGGTTTCCGTTGTATTGCAGCGTGATACTCTTCAGTTTGGGTTGTCCCCACTCCATAATATTCTGCGCGCGCAACGTGTACGTGCCTTGCGCTACGGACGACAGATCGCAGATACTCTCGCCGTTCTCGGTCAAAGCGCCTTCGTCCCATGATTCCGGCAACGAATAGACCGCAGCTCCGCTGTTCAGCAACTCGAACTGCCACTGGTGACCGTTAGGATAATAGCCCTCTGCAGAAACAAGATATTCACCCGGATGCTGTAACTTGACATTCCATTCCGCCCAGCGGTCCGTATTGGCGGCGTCCTCCGGACCAAAATCGAAATAGTCGCTGTTGTACCAGCTCATATTTTCGCTATAAGCCGATACATTCGCTTTGTTGAGTGTCGCGGGAAGAAGGATAGCATCATCCTGAGGGGGATCTACCGGGGTGGAACTGCCTGCTATTGTCACAGAGGCATTCAGTTTGTTCATGCCGCTTGAAGCCTCCCACACATTATTGTTCGCGAAACGGACGGCATATGCCGGATTGGATGCGATGGACGAATATGCGTCAGGCAGGTACAGATACAACTCGTACGTTCCCGAAGGCACGTCGGATGGGATCGTGACCTGTTCATTAACCGTCGTCACTACGCCGTTCGGCTTCCATCGGCGAGGGTCTGTCTGCAACTGAATCTTATATTGTCTGCCGCCGGCTTTCAGTACAAGATAAGCGTGCCGCTCGTTGTACAGAGGCGCGTAGCCGGCATTCTTGATTTTGATGTTGATATTCGCCTTTCCTCCTGCACTTGCCTGATCCGGCAGAGTGGCACTCACCAGCTGGTAGCGGTAGCCCATCTTGCGGTTCAGTTCGTCGAACGTACCGTTTCCTCTCCAATAATCAGTCGTCTGGGTGGCATAGCCGCTTTGGATGAACGTCCAGTGAAGGCGGCTCATTTCCGCTGTGGTCTTCTCGTAGGTAGCCCATTGCTTGGCTTTGTTGACATCGGTGATATCCGTCTCGCCGCCTATCGGCACATAGAGCGTCTCTTGCGCCAGCCAGGGCTTTTCCGTTGCGGTGTCCTGGTAGGTTCCCATGTTGTCATAATTGTACAGAAAGGCATCATTATGTTGCCCCAAACGCGCTTTTGCAGTCCCATTATAGGCTTCCGACTCGCTCAACGGTTGCGTACTGTTCACGTACGAAGTCTTGAACTTAGGCGTCCGGAGTTGAATGCAGCGGTCGGCAGGAACAGCGGCTAACAACGCATCCACCACTTGTCTGCGCGCGGAATTCATCGTGGAGACCTTGTTACCGTAGTTACTCGTATAATACCACTCGCCCCATGCGCCTACGATACCTGCCTGGAAACAGAAGATGACATCTGCGTTTGCCTGCCAGTGCGATTTGTACTGGTTGATATGCTGCTGCACGATAGAGAACGGAGCGTCGCTGGCTGTCTCATTTTGGGCATTGTCCACATAGGAGAATCGTATGATCGCTTTCATCCCTTTATTGCGCAGCACTGCCATATCCTCATCAAAGCCATTCAGAACAGCCGTAGGAAGAGTAGCCGTTGACTTGAAGTTATCCAGATAATAGTGTACCAGAATCAATGTTCCTTTGTCATTGGAGGCATGTGCATCCAAGTAGCTCTCTTTCCCTTTGACTGCATTAGGTTTGCTCTGGGTCAGATGGCCCGTCAGCATGGTGATAAAGCCACGCTCGGGGTTCGGAAAGATCGTACTCTCGTCTGCCGTATAACTTACGTTCGCAGCTCTCGATACGATGCTTATGCAGGCCGCAAAGAGAAGGAAAAGCATTCGTTTCATTTGATATTCAGTTTTTTGCGGATGTCTTTGGGTATTGCGTTCTTATGCACGAGAATGTCGTTGGTCTTGTATTGCATGAAAGCTTCGCTGACATACCATATTCCTTTATAGTCTGAACGGATTGAGCCCCAAGAGTTCTTAACCATATAGTACCGTTTTCCGTTCTGATCCTTGGCGGTACCGAAGATCTGCATGCCGTGGTCGTCTGTCGTCTCCCAGTTGTCAAAGGCATCCTGTCGCATCTGCTGCGTGATTGTCTTCTCCGGAAGGGGTTTCTTGGTCAGTTCTTCTTTCTTTTTATCCGCAGACATGCCTACCCATTTCGCCATATCCGATCCGGTGATATCCGCTCCTTTGTCATCGTCCGGGACAACTCCTATGCCTTTGCGGGTGAATCCGACCTCGCTGACATCTGCCGCCCAAGCGAGCGTATAGCCATTCGCCAGCGCATTATCGATGATACGCATCATATCCTCAAGAGGCACATTATACATCTGGTCCATGCGCCAGTTATCCGGCACTTCAAGCGCAAAACGCTCATAGAAAGGATGGTGAGTATAAGAAGTGATGGAGACGTAGTCTTCCGCGGACAATCCCAGGCTCTCCACGAAGGATTTGGGAGTATATTTCTTGCCGTTCAATTCAAACTCCTCAGGACATGGTCCCAGATAGGTGTCATAAATCGCCTGCAATCCTTCTCTCCATACCGGGCTGAGGCGTTTCAATCCGCTAAGCCCTTTGACATACCCTCCTGCTACGCGGTCGAGTTCGTTATGCACGGGGAGCGTGTCGCCGGCAGTCCATCCGTAACGGATACCCGGCATTGCCTCTTGCGGCACAAGGCCGTAATGATCCATGCAATAGATAACGTCATAGGCAGACCCGCCAGGTGAGAAATGGGGTTCGTTATACATCCGCACACAATAGGTGGCACGGTCCATCATCGTCTTGGACACAACGTACATCTCGCTGAAATCGACCACCTGACCTTTCATACGCAGCACCTCCGACTCCAGGAACCCGAGGGTGGAGAAAGCCCAGCAGGTCGAACTGCGGTTCTGGTCTTTCACCGGCGTAATCGCCACGCTGTCAACGGTTGTGAAATGCCAGCCCTCCACGCTGTCTTTCTTTACTGCGGTACTATCACTTTGCGCCCATGCTGCCATCCCGGCCGTAAGAGCTATCATAAGTATGAACTTTTTCATCTCGTTCTGTTGTTTTTGTCAGTTGCATTTTGCGCTGCAAAATTACACAAAAAAAATGACATACGCAAGTGCATATGAAGAAAAATCTTTTTTCTGCAAGTTTTTACGCTAAATTTTATTCACTAAAGATTTCATTTATAGCGAATTATAAAATAGCACTCGTTGTCGAGTTAGAAACGCGACCATCACGCGACCATCCTGTACGTCTCTGTACGGTGCTACACCTATTCCACCTGCTACCCAATCGCTTTTGCCTCTTACTTGCCTCTTGCTAGCTTCTCTATAGATGAAAGCCGAGATACCCCACCATCTCTCGAAAACGGTTCGATAATGAGTCGAGAATGATTCAATAATGAGTCGAGAATGACCGCTAAACGAGTCGTAAATGACCCGTAAGTAAATTAGCACTCACTGCCGACTCGGCAACGCGACCATCACGGGACCTGGAGGACTGCCTTGACTTGGCAGTCCGAAAAGGGAAGGCAGGCGGGGAGCCTAAGCCGACCGAGAAGAAGGACGACGTCGGCCCCACGCCGCCCTCACGCCGGCTCAAACAAATTGAAAAATCGCCCGGAAGGACGATTTTTCATATCGGGAACCATAAATGAGTCCGAATCAACCCTTATTTAACCCTTGTTTGACTCTTATAATCAAAGATCGCTTCTTTATAACAATTTCTCTAAGTCTTCCACCGGAGGAAGGAGTTTCTTCAGCTTGTCATCCATATCAGCAGAAGTCTTGTAAGTCGCTACCCCCATAGGATGATTGTAGTCTTGGATGACGTACTCTACAAACTTCTTATTAGCAGACTTGCAGAGGATAATGCCGATAGACGGGTTCTCGTTGGGCTTGCGCACTTCATCATCCAGAATACGCAGGTAGCCGGCTAATTGACCGAGGTAAGATGTCTGGAATGAACCGTCTTTGAGTTCAACACAGACAAGGCATGCCAACTCGCGATTGAAGAAAAGCAAGTCAGGAAACTGCTCTATTCCGTATTTCTCCAAGTGGTATTGGTTGCCAACAAAGGTAAAATCCTTGCCGAACGTCATGATAAAGTTTTTGACATTGTTGATTATACCCTGCTCGATTACTTTCTCGTCTCGGTCTTTGTCTCGCACGAATAATTCTTCAGTATTGATGTAGTCTAACAAATATTCATCCTTAAACATCGTGATTGCACGGAATGCTTGCAGTTGGTCAGGGATAGTTCGCTTGAAATTGTTAGGCAGATCGCCTTGATGATGGTAGAGATCTTCATCTATCAACTGTTCTAAGTCTTCCACCTTGGCCTTTGTGTCTGCAGCAAATTGAATGTAAAATTTGCGTTGTTCGGGATCTTTTACCTTGCTGACGATTGCATAATGGTGGCTGAAACCGATACTCATAAATGCAGCAATGGGAAAATCCGCATCGATCGAAAAATGAACTTGAGGCAGTTTGTTCGTTCCAACGAACGAATTGTCTTCCGGCAGTTCTATTTTGTTCGTTTCAACGAACGAATTGTCAGAAAGCATCATCCATTCTTCATAAAAAGTACGCATTTTACGCATACTCGGAGCCGAAAAACCACGCAGTCCGGGCATTTCTTTACGCAACTGTTCGCTGACAGACTCAATAAATCCCTTGCCCCAATTCCTCTTCCTCGTATTGACGGAAATATACCTACCAATGCCATAATAGAGAGCCAACTGCTCCTGGTTGACAGCCTTTAGCGCTCGTTGCTGGCTTTGCAGAATGGCGTCCTTAATCGCTTGGACGACATTCATGAGCTCATCGTTGCTCTCCATAATAACCGGTGTTTCCATATATTTCCAATCGATTTGTCTAAATTAGTCTCCGCTTTTTACGCTGTCGGTATCAGCGAGGCAGATTCTTCAATTCATTTCACGCTGCAAAGGTACAAAGATTTTTTGAATCTCGCAAGAGAAAAGTGCATTTTTATTGCTCAAATCGAAAATGACCACGAGTTGCCCCTTACTTGCCTCTATAGATGAAAGCCGAGATACCCCACCATCTCTCGAAAACGGTTCGAGAATGAGTGCTAAATGAGTCGTAAATGACCCGTGAGTAAATTAGCACTCTATGTCGAGTTAGGAACGCGACCATCACGGGACCATCTTAGGACGACGTCGGCCCCACGCCGGCTTCACGCCGGCTCAAACAAATTGAAAAATCGCCCAGGTGGACGATTTTTCATATCGGGAACCATAAATGAGTCCGAATCAACCCTTATTTAACCCTTGTTTATAAGAGCAAGTTTTTTTATTTTCTTCAATGCTCATTTCTTTGTTGCTATCATGGACACTGTTCCGTTCCCATTAGCTGCAAAACTACTGTACTGACCTGTTCCGCTCACTTCAGTTTCCCATGTCAGCTGGTTGTCCGAAAGGGTAGCTGTTCCGTACGAGAAAGATAATTGAAGTGTTATCTCTCCGTACTTTGTTTCGTAGTTGTTGGATTCCAGAATGAGCTGATTGCCCGATACGGTAGCATTGATCGGATCATTCCAGCCTTCAATCACGACTTTGTTTCCGTCTCCTGACTTTGAGATGGTGAATGTACCCTGATTGTTGAGTGGAATGGAATAATTGGTGATACCGAAATTGAAATCAACACTTCCTTTAGCATCATAGGTATATGATCCTACAAATGCATCTCGTGGATCCACTTCCTTTTTGTTTTCACATGCGGCAAAGGCAACCAATACAACCGCAGCCAAGCAAAATTGAATAAACTTTTTCATACTTTAAATAAATTTAAATTGTTAATACTTTTGACATATTGCTGCACAATATGCGTAAAATTGTGCAAAATTACACAAAACATCACGTTTAGACAAATAAATTCTACAAAAAAGCCACAAATTCTTTCTTTTGCAATCTTTACATTGCAACTGTTATATGTAAATAGGACGTGGTCTATCTTTTATTTGATCTATAGTTTTACGTATTAAAAAAATGAGTCCTAATCACCCCTTATTTAACCCTTGTTCGACTCTTGTTCAAATCTTATTCCACCTGCTGACCTTGGAGGGTGTAGGTCTTCAATTTCTCAATATGTAAAAGTGCCTTCTTTTAGAACTTCATTAGGCCTCCTGTGCCTCTTCCGTCCGGAGAATGTCCTTTCCTGGAGAGAGATAGTCGTTGCTGGATAATTCGGAATGCAGAAAAGCATCGTCCAATAACTGGATAAACAGATTTTGTGCTGATTTCTTTTCTAATTCAAATTTATTATCAGCAGAGACTTTCAGCCTTCTCGAAAGGTAAGCATGTCCTCTCGCGAATTGAATTATCCTTTCTTTGTCAACCACATTTAAAATTAATGCATTGGTTGTTACCTTGATTAACTTTCTAGCAAATGAGATGTCACTTTCAGCTCTCTCCCGTAGTTTAGCAATATCCTCAACCAAATCTACAGCCGCGATCTGCTGTATTGAACTGCGTGCGGAGCGCTGTACGTATTGCTTTTTTCGATTTGTGCGAATAATTAGTGGTAAAATATCTAAATTGTTATTCTATTCTTTCACACGTCGCCAGAAGGTTTTGCCATCCAAGGAGAAATCGACAATGCCTTTGTCCCTTACAATATGAACACAGGAACCTTCAACAATCGTAGTGTCCATGTCCGGGCTTTCAATGCTTTGAATCGACAGTGTAATCGTATCCGTCAACAAGGAAGCCAACTCGGACGGCTTGCAATGAACATCCCAATAGGCAGTAAAGTACTCTTGCGGTTTACGCATACTTAAGCGGAAACTCATCCCCCACACCAGCCAGATGGGGGCTACGCTTTCTGACGGAGTATTGTATATCCACGCAGATATACGTTCCACCCAATAATGAGTCCAAGACAAACTATCCGGATTAATCTGAGTGTTAAACATATATGCATGAACGGAACTGCTCCATTCCCCCTCTTCCCCTTGGTCTGCTTCGACAATTGTCTGCGGATAGATACCTTGCTTATATGCATCATAGGCCTTTGCCTCAATTCTATGATTCAGGCTCTCGTTGACAAAAATGAACTTTTCGTCTGTCGAATACGGGAAATACTTCGAAAGGGCGACAACACATGTTTTCGGTGTTACTTCATTTAATTCCGGTTTCGGCGTACAAGATGTCATTAGCGCGAAAGTGCCTATGAGGCAGAAAAGAAATAATTTAGTTTTCATTGTAATACAATTTTCTTTGTTGTTGCAAAAGGAAAAACTATTCCTCCACACGACGCCAAATTGTAATGCCATCAGTAGAGAAATCGGTAATGCCTTTGTTTTTTACAATACGAGCATAGGCGCCATCGGGTGCTGCAATGACTCCGCTTGCGGTGCCCTGTCGTAGAATGGGGATAATAATGGTATCTGTCAGTTGCGCTAAGACTTCTCTCGGCGAACAACTAACCATGGTGGATCCTTGATAATAATCATATGCTCCAAAAGAGAGTTTAACACTCCAATTGATATTCACATCTACAGAGCCTGATTGGTTTATAGAAGTAATTATGTGACTTGGGCCATATTCATATTTTGAAACACCATTCTCTATGAAATACGATGAAATAGATGCCGATCTGTCACCATCGCAAGAAGCGCCCGGCTCATCACATAACCAGATTTCTGCTTCAGGGTAAACACTATCACCGTCATATACGAAAGGCTTATTTTCCCACTTTTCCCCCGAACTTTCGTTCAAAAAGATAAAATCATCATTTATCGAATAGGGGTAATAATGTGAAAGTGCAGCGATATAATTATTCAGATCTTTTTCCGTGAGTTTGCCGTCAGCGCCATCATTTCTTGGTTCACACGAAGAAAAACACACAGCAGCCACAATAAGGCCAATCAAAAATAGTTTCGTTTTCATTGTAATACAAATTTTTTAGTTATACTATTATTGCTTGAGTTATACACAACCATATATGTTCCGGCTGGTAGACCTTGCGTGTTTGGTTTATCACCATTACAAGCACGTAATAATTGTCCTGTCATAGAATAAATGTTAACTGAAATAATATCACCAACAAATTCCTCATCACCTTGCTGTAAGCGTTTCTGGATATTGTATGGTTGATTATATTGGAGATTTAGACCCAACAAGTACAAACTCGGATCTCCATAGAGTACATATTTTTTAGCCTCTCTGCGCCGCCAGATTACTTTGTCCGGATTGTAGTACTTTGCCTTTGCATTGCCCACAAATTCCCCAATTGTCATATTGGGCTGACCTTTTAATTGGTTAAACATTTTGCGAGAGAAATATCTATCAGGGGTAGCATAAGAAATTGTAGTAGCACCTAAATAACTGATGCCTCCTTCGGTAGAGGTCAGCCATGTTCTTGCAAAATTATTGCATTTATAAATATTTCCTGTAGAGCAGGTAAACCCGAAAACAAAAGGCTGAAAATCTAAATTACTTGTTATTATGTAATCTATGTCATAGCACCAGAAATCATACGGACCTCCTAACCCTTCATAATTACCATGCCCTCCATAAATAAACATCCACGTGGGATTATCATTATCATCTTCCAAATGGTTTCTTAAAGAGTCTGCTGCTTCTGTTGTAGTCATAGTACGTCCATCTATTAAACATCCATCATAATAAGAGTATTTTTGAACAACATTTTCATAGATATACTTGAATGAACGATGAGTATAATTTTTGTGATGTCCATTTCCCGTAAAAATATTTATCTCGTTTGGATTGTACGTTCCTAAATACAATTCACTTGCAATTGTTTTGTCTACAATATTTCTGAGTTGTGTTATGTCTTGTATAGGCCACCGTCCTACAAAAACAGAAGGACTATAATCTTTCCATTGGTTGTTGACATTATTTTGGCTTAAGCACGAATAATATATATCGGTCGGAGGATTATGGTAATCTGCATTAAAGCCGTCAGAAAAAGCCAAAGAGTCAGCATGCCCTACATCTCCAACCAGTAAAACGAATTTTGTGTTATTAGTCACATATTCATAATTGATATATTTTCTAATATCTGCTGATGAATATCCAATATCGTGTAAAGGAGTCTTAGTTACGTGATAACCTAATGACTCTTTATGATGAATAAAATCTGCTATTTCCGTCGTATTATCCCATGCATCTGCCGTAATAATGAGATATTCATCGCCATTAATCAGTGGATACGGTTCCGTGAATCCCACAAAATTATCATAGAAGAAATAGAATGAACGTTCCAGACAAAGTAGGTTTTCCAAATAAGAGCCTGTCAAATACGACCCCTTATATTTTATTTCATAGTCTGCTTCTGTAACAACTATCAGTAGTTGTTCCGATGGCTCGTAATGGCATGGAAAAACGGAAAAAGTCAAGCCCTTAGAGTTTCGATACCAAATAGTATCTGCTGCGCACTCATCCCAATACCACGTATTGTTGTATGACACGTAGTAACTTGCATCGAACGAAAAGTCCTCAAAAGTATAGTTCTCTGCCTGTGAAGGAGTATATGGATATGGCAATTTTATCGTATCTGCACTTATTATATTGATATTTCCCACCATATAATCACCTCCATCAAGAGGCATTAATAAGTTCAACGAATAAAAGGGTAGCTCTGGACGCCCATCTACACTCAGATAGTCAAAATAATCATCCTCGACAGGCTCAACTCTTGAAAAATAATAGTCTCCTTGCGCATGTCCCAATTGGTTTGTAGGGAGCGGTGTAGAATGAATAACAGTAAAAGTCTCATTGATTATGTCATATTTTGGCATTTCAAAATGAACATAATATGTACCACTATTCTCTTCCAAAGTAAGACCGGGATAAATAGTGACCGGAGTTGAATAGGAATTGATTGCAAATAGTACCAATGCCAATAGTATAAAATAACGTTTCATAAGATCTTTAATTTAAAGTTAGTACTTACAAAAGTACTATTTGACGGTGCAAAGGTACTACAAATTTTCAACATGAGCAAATTTTGCACTTGGGAAAATGTTGGGATTCTTCACACCGCCAAATAATTTTACATTTTTCTTATTATTCAACAATAAATTGACCTGTGAGTTCGCCGTTGGCGGTTGCGATGCGGAGGACATACACGCCTGCGTTAGCAATCGGGCGGGAAAGAGAGTTGGTGAACTGCTCGTTAACCACAACACTTCCGGTTGCAGCATTAACAACCACCGCCTGCGCAAACGGGATAGCCTCATCTTGTTTGAGGACAGTCAACGAGTTGCCATTGATCGTTGCACGGAAACTCGTGGGACGATAATACCGGGAACTATAAATGAGTCCGAATCAACCCTTATTTAACTCTTGCTTGACTCTTGTTCAAATCTTATTCCACCTGCTGACCTTGGAGGGTGTAGGTCTTGTCGCCGCCTTGGATAAGTACTTGCCCCTCATGGAGAACCTTGGTGTGGCGCGCATCCCAGGAAGACGGGTCAGCAAGACCCTCTTCTCCGTCGCTCTGAGTCTCAAACGAACCGGTCTCTTCGTCAATGACCTCTGTCCCTTTCAGGCTTTGGCGGGTATAGTAGTACTTGGTGTCCGGCGAGAGACCGGAGATCGTGAACGAGTAGTACTCCGCAAACTGTTTCTCTTCCTCGCCGTCCTCTTGGTACAGTGCAGGCATACGCTCCGGCATGTGGCTGCTGTTGATGTCGATATGCGTCAGATGGCCGTTGGCGTCAAACGTGAGCGACATAAACCGCTGCGTCCTGGCTTCATCGGTATAGAGTGTCCATACGTACCCCGTCGCCGAGAAATTCTGCACCCAGCTCACAGACGCCGTGTCCACACCCGTCACTATCGGCGGCTCGATAGGGAGAATACTGGCACAATCTTTCCATCCCGCCGCTTGTTGGTAAAGATGCAGAGATTTGCGCGGGACGTAGAGGTGGATATAGTGATTACTAATAATATTAACTTCTGCTATATGCGCGGGAAGTTGTACTGCCGGCGGAAATAACGTGTGACATGTAATGTCGATATTATCATCCCGCTGATTACCAAGGAAGGCATAATTTACTTCTTGGATTCTGTTTCCCAATGTTAGTTTACGAATTGTTTTGGAAATGGCTGATATCCCAATTTTTTCTATGCTATCCTGTAATATAATCTCTCGTAGTGATGACATATTAAAAAATGCTCTGTCTCCTATATCTTTAAGAGTATTGGGCAAAATCAATTTCTTGGTATATGTATTGCAAGCAAAAGCATTTCTCCCTAATTGTACTACACCTTCTTTAAGTATGAACACAGAATCTTTACGCATTGGGGGATATGCTACTAAAACCTTTTCATCCTTGTCGAATAAAATCCCTTGGACCGATGTGTATTTCGGATTAGAGTCCTCTACATATATATTTACAAAAGAAGAATGAGCAAATCCTGTAGTAGTAACACTTTCTATTTTCTCAAATGTAGCAGGCAACGTGATGGATTTTACATGCTCCGGAATATAGTGAAAAGCTGCTGCTACCATTCCGGTAACAACATGTGTATTCCCATTATATAAAACATTTGAAGGGATGACTAAACTATCCGTTTTAAAAGGACTAGATGTATTTTTCATCTCCCCTACCAGAACATTTTCTGATCCTATTTCATCCTGATAAAAATAATATACTGTGTCACCAAATTCATTTTCTACGGCAAAGTCCACATCTCCTTGATAACTTTGTGCAAAGACTATTTTATTGCTAGGCGCAAAAACGCTTAGCAATAAAATAGTTAAATAGTATGTTCGTAATTTCATATTAGTGCTGTATTATGACCTTTTTCATATCACGATAATTTGCATCTCTTACTACAAAATAATACACTCCATTGGGTAAGTCTGATGTGTTAATCTGGTGGTCTCCTGTTATTATTGGCATTGATGATACCAGTCCTCCAGAAATACTATAGATAAACAATTCTCCTTTTGATATTCCTTTTACGTCAATATTTAGCACTCCATTTGCAGGATTAGGGAAAATGTTCAATAGATTTTTTCTTGTCCTCTTTTGTGTTGGAGTAGTATGTTCGCGTGCTATATTATTTCCTTGCGAAGAAGTCCACAAAGGTTCAATCTGACAGTGATTTATTGTGAATTCAGCTTTAACTGTTTGTGGAGGCCAATCATATGAATCTATAGTTATTGTGGCTGTCGGATTCGTTGAAACAAGATTGCCATCGACATACCATAAAGCTCTTTGCTTCGGAGAGTATGGATTCAGTACACCATTTTTATATAAAGAGAATTTATAGTTTTCATCGTCTTCTATATATTCATAATTTATTGACCATTCCATCGGCTTCACTTTTATCGTATATTCGACTACTGGTGATAGAGGGCAATTCCCTTCTCCTGTTGCCCATACATAGATAGGATATTCATCTTGTAACGCATTTGTGGTGCTATATGTTACTATACTACTATCACCTACATCACAAGTCTTTGTCCATCCAGTCAGTGTGCTCCAATGATAAGTTTGCCCAGGTATAGGAGTTTTTACGTGCAAAGTAGTTTCTATCTCTCTATCTGTAAATAAACAAGTATCGGAGGGGATAATACTATCCGGTTTTATAGGACTGAACGACAGAGATATTTGCGTAGAATCTGCATCCCATCCATCTCGCCCCAGAGATCTAACTGCAATACTTTCCATGTCTGATGTAAACACAGCGGTATATGTATCCGAACTATTTTCTGCTACTGCATTCCCATTTATATACCATGTGTATCCTGTTGGGCGAGGACCTACTTCTAAGTGTTCCACACTAAAAGTGTACGTATTTCCCGGCACAAGACATGTAAGTTCTGATATGGAATCCACTTTTGCTGGAGCTATATGCACTATTGCCAGGCAACTGTCTTTTGAATTACAAGTATTAGCCCATACTTCTATTGTATCTATGTATTGGGTAGTATTTGTCGGGCGAACAAAATATGCAAATTGGTGATTAGAGGTTCCCGACTTTTGTTCCCATCCTGTCGGTAATTCCCATGTGGGACTCATATCGGGAACACTGTCCTTTGACAATTGGAATTTTATGAAATCTCCGCCATTCTTTGCATATACCTCTTGAGGAGTAATCTTCGCACTTTTCCCCCAAGAACGGGAAAGATAAAATGTCGCTCTACCTGCCGATGCGCACGGATCATTATCGCCATAGGACGCAGTTACTGTGATCACGCCTACAGATCCTGTATCCGGATATAGTTCGACATGATACCTTTTTTGAGAGTTATCATCATGCGAAGGATAACTTGCTGGGTTCCATTTGGGATTGTAATCCCATGTATATACCAAATCCGGATATTCTTCGTTATATATATTAAGTTCCAGTATAGTATTATCAAAAGGTATACATGTGTCCCTTACTATCGGCCTGGGAGCAGCCTTCCCAAGTGTCTTGGAAACAGGATCAATGGCATTAGCAATGCCCACTTGTACTTTTATAGAGTCATTACCAGTTACTGCGCCTGCAACAAAAGTAACGGAACTGTTATCGCCTGCTTTATATATATGCTCTTGTACCAGACCGGGAGTGAAGGTCCAGAAATATTCATCTACACCTATGCCTTGCGTTAGATTCTTTGTCAGAATAGGATCAATTGAAAAAACGACTGTATCTCCTTCCAATATACAATCAGGACCGGAAATCTCTATGTTATATGGTTGAAAATTAGGATTGAAGCGTTTGTATATATTGATGCCAACAGACATGCTTCCGCATCCTACTTGATTATATATGTATGTCAATCTGCCTTTGCCTGGACCATGTGAACTAATCTGTATCGAAGTTGCATTAGGGCTATAATCAGGGTTTACTTTAAGATCTCCTGAAATAGACCAACAATCGAACGAACTTCGTTTGTTTTCATCATTCATGGTGATTGTTACAAACTGCAATGAATCTTCGTTGATAACAATAGAATCAAATGCACTCAACCATGGACCATCATAACTCAAACCTGTATTTGATGTATTCGCATAGGCGAGAGTTACTCCTGCAATAAGAAATAATGTAAAGAAAAAACGTTTCATAGCAGTTATAGTTTAATTATTCAACAATAAATTGTCCGGTGAGTTCGCCATTGGCGGTTGCGATGCGGAGGACATACACGCCTGCGTTGGTAATCGGGCGGGAGAGAGAGTTGGTGAACTGCTCGTTAACGACTACGCTTCCCGTAGAAGCATTGACAACCACCGCCTGTGCAAACGGGATAGTCTCTTCCTGTTTAAGGACAGTCAGCGAATTGCCATTGATCGTTGCACGGAAGTCTCTAGGGCGAGTAGGGTTTTCTCCTACAGGTTCACAATCATCCAAAGGATTGTCGCCTGGAAGAACTCCCATAACAATTACTTCCGTTAATTGAATCTCGGTTTCTTCAGCAAGAAGAACGGCTGGCATTGCAAAAAATGCAATTAAGATAAAAGTAATAAATTTGTCTCTCATAAGAATAAGAGTTTAAGTGTTAACAATAGGTACAAAATAAGCGCACCACCAAACCTCTTTTGGTTGGCGGTGCAAAATTACTGCTTTTATGTTATACAAGCAAATATAAATGTGGGAATTTACAAATACTTAATAAATTGAAATATAATGATTTAAATATTTCTGGATGTGGGAATTTTTGTTCTCAACATTCTTCTATAGTCATTTTAAGAAGATATTCCCGTAGATTTTTGCCGGTTGTTCCCAACTCCTTGGCTGTCTGGTCTTTTAATTTCCCCACACCACTTAATGCATATGGTAAGATATTTGAAATTTCTGTTCTACTCAAATTTAATAGTACCAGAATGCATAATCGGATTTCTGTTTCATTCAAAACATGTCTCTGATGCAACCTGGATGCCAGCATATAAAAATTGTCATCCATTATTTTACACATGTCTTCGAAATTGCTCCAATGGATATTTTTCGGAAAGGTTTCTGCTGCAGTGATAGTGGCACAATTGTTTTCTATTTCGCTCATGCGAATCTTCTTATAGTCAGAATGTGCCTGAACTATTTGCTCATGGCGTTGGATTTCTGCATCATTCTTATTGAGCAAATCGTTCACCTGTTGGGAAAGTAATTCGCGTTTATTATATTTTCTATATGCATATATTCCTGTGCTTGTTCCTATAATTAGTAGTGTTGCAAGAATGGCATATAACCACCGAAAATCCGGTTTGCGATTCAAGTCTTGCTCTAATAATTGAACGGCTTGAGCCAATTTACTTTGAGAATAAGCCCATGCCCTTTGTGTATCTGCACGTGCGGAAGTAAGAATAAGTACACTATCTTTGTTTATCGTGTCTTTGCTATGGGATAATATGTAGTACGCGGCAATTGCGCAAGCATCTGTCGGAGAGTGTTGCACCACCCTATTGGCATAGTACAAAGCAGAATCCGGCCAATTGAGATTATGAAATGCACGTGCTTTCATCGTAAGTTCTATAACATCATTATATCCGATAGATTGTAAAGAATCTATTGTCGTGATAACAGAATCATGACATTTAAGCGATTGATATAAAAGTGCTTTCGTTTCTAATGTCTTGACTTTGAC